>Ga0078972_1000808_pt1 | contig 128184 bp, 138 predicted proteins | sample YelNatPaOPGAMG01_FD_67568 | JGI IMG/M metagenome (GOLD analysis project Ga0078972, IMG submission 67568) | Hot spring thermophilic microbial communities from Obsidian Pool, Yellowstone National Park, USA - OP-RAMG-01 (SPADES assembly) (version 2) | ecosystem: Environmental > Aquatic > Thermal...
GTTAATCCATCCAAATACCTGGAGGAATTATAGTATCAGATAAATATGTGTTAGGGTTAATGATTAGATTATTGGGTTTATGCTAGATGTTGATAGGGGTTATGATGGTTTACCTATCAGATAGAAGCCTAATAGAATCTCATATTCATCATTCAAGAAAGCGGAATTCCTCAACAACACAGCATCAAACCCAATTAACAAAGACTCAAAATCAATAACATACCGAAACCAAATAATAAACATTCATACCATCTACAACCATTTAAAAAGCAAGCTTAAGTTGCCACATTCAATTCTGATACTATTGAGTTTTAGGCCCGATGAGTTTATTATATTATAGCTTAGCATCATCCACAGAACTGAGCTTTCGTAACTTAGGGACTATCTTGAATATAATACTAAACACTTAATGTAGACTTCCTTTATAAATATGCTAGCACTCTTTTAAGTGTCTGTTTTTAATGCAAATAACTTTTATACCTTTATGTTTTAACATTTGTCTAAGCTTTTTATCCCCTGTTACTACAATACAATTATTTTCTATCGCAAACTGATAAATAGCTTCATCAACACTTAGATTCTTTTTATTAAAGTTTACTACTTGAAGTTTTTTAATTATAAAGTCGTAAACTGTTAATGCATTTAACTTTAATTTGATGCTTTTAGATTTTGTGAGTTTACTTATTTCCATTAGTGTAACATCTAAAACAACAGGAACAAATGGCTCTTTGACTATTTCTTCAAGTTCAGCAAAAATATCTGAAGGTTTTCTTACCATGAATAAAAGAATATTTGTATCAAATACTACTACTTTTCCACTACGTTCAACTTTACTAGAATTTTTATAAGTCATCATTAATTGGTTAGTGAACTATAATGCCGTAACCAATTAGACGCCATCCACCATCTATTCGTCGGCTTATAGCTACTCTAGATTTAAAATCAGCACATATAGGTCTTTTCAGGCTTATTGTAGCAATTCCACGATGTATTGAAGATATTGTACCTAGGGTTACGGCAGTTCCTGAATTTATCATGATAGGCTCATTAACTCTAAGATTTTCAATCTTTAATTGTTGCTTTGTCCCAACCATTCTTTCGAAGAGAACATACTCTATTGAAAACTCGTTTAGTACTGGTGGAAGTGTTCCTGGATTTCCGGCAACATTTCCTACAAGAGCGTCTGCTTTGGTAAGTGATGGATCTAAAAGAGTAGAGACACCTATTAACCCTCCAGGTCTTGCTTTATCAATTTCAATGTCTCCAGTCTTAAGGCCTACCACTTTCGTAAATATTGGCTCATACTCAGTAGCCTTTCCCTTTTCAGACTTTAATCCAGGCCTAATCTCTATTTCATCACCAATTTTTAGCATACCCTGAACTATTGTTCCACCTATAACTCCTCCTTTAAGATCTTTAGGTTTTGTTCCAGGTTTATTTACATCAAATGATCTAGCAATATACATTCTAAATGGTTTCGATAGATCACGATCAGGGGTAGGTATATATTTTTCGATAGCCTCTATCAACACATCTACGTTAACTCTATGAATTGGAGCTATTGGTATTACTGGAGCATTTTCAGCAATGGTATTTCTTACAAATAACTTTATTTGATTATAGTTTTCAATGATTTTTTCTCTTGAAATAACATCGATCTTTGTCTGGGCAATAACAATTTTCTTAACACCTATAATCTGAAGTGCAATTAAGTGTTCAACAGTTTGCGGCTGAGGACAAGGCCTTGTAGCATCAATAACAAGAATTGCCCCATCCATTAATGCAGCTCCTGAAAGCATTGTAGCCATAAGCATTTCATGACCTGGACTGTCAACAAAACTAATTTTTCTTAATATTATTGTTTTTGTATTACAGTAGCTACATACCTCATTAATTGTATAACACTGTGGAGGAGGGCATACAGGACATTTTCTAAATATCGTATCTGCATATCCAAGTTTAATAGTCATTCCTCTCGCTAACTCCTCAGAATGTCTTGTTGTCCATACATTGCTAAGTGCCCATATTAGAGTTGTTTTTCCATGATCAACATGCCCAGCAGTACCTATATTACAAACAGGCTGCATAACTTCCTTTTCACACAATAGGAACACCTATTCACTATCTAATTTTCTGGGTAGAGAATTTTCATATTTATTTGTACTATATCTTCTGTTATAGTGTTTCCTCTAAAAAGTTTTCGTTTTCTTAACCCTTTTTTTTCAGAGTGAAAACCAAATCCATTAGATACAAGCATTCTATATTTTCCTCCGCCTTGAAGACGAGAATGCATCGGAAAACCACTTTTATCACTACCGCCTGTTATCATTAACTTTACGTTTTGGTAATTAAGTAATGATCCATCAATAACATCTCCTATTTTCAAACCTATCAAAGCATTGGCTTTTACATCGGATACTGTTATCTGTTGTGTTTTTCCAGTTCTAGGATCTGAGATTACAAGTTTAAACTCAGGCAATTTTTACACCTCATAGTCCCCATAATGGGTTTGATTTCCTTTTAATTTCCCTTAACTCTTCTATAAGTTTTATTGATAATTCATCTAGGTAGGATATAAATTTATTCCTTAAAATTTTTACGTGTTCTTCTGGAATATCAACATATAAAATATCTCCCTCCTTAACTTGCCTACCAATAATAATATCGCCTTTAATTGAAATAGCTATCTGAATACCGACTGATGCTTGACTTAACGGTTTTCCTCTATCCTGTATCTGAAGTATTACTCCTACATTTCTTCCATCTTTATCAATTAGCTTATAACCAGGCTTGATTAAGCCACTAAGAACCTCGACGCCAACTATTGCTGGATCACTTCTTCTAAACACGTATCCAGGTATGATTCTTATCTTTCCAGGTTTAATAAGCTCTTCATACTCTATTTGTAAAGCTTTTTGCTTAGATTCCTCATACCATTTAATATACTTCTCAACAAGATTGTATATAACATTATCTAAAAATATAGGTACACCAACGCTTTTAGCATAGTCTTCAGCATCAGATAATACCTTAACATTAAAAGCTAGAATAACGCCAAGATGAGGATCTTGTTGTTTTACAAGAAATGCCTCAACGACATCTCTTTTATTTACATCCCCTACATCAGCTATCCTTATTGGAATTGATTTGTTACTAAGATAGAATATAAGAGCTTCAAGTGATCCTAACGCATCTGTTTTTAGAACTATACCATTTATTTGTTTTTCAATTTTAACACTTATAATCTCATCTTTAATTATTTGAGCATACTTTAAAGCTTCACTTTCATCTCTAGCTACATACATAGGAGAGCCTACTAAGGCTTCATCTAAATTGGGAGCTACTATCTTAACTCCAGCGGCAGCCACAACCTCATTTATAGATCTAAACTTATCTTCAGGGTCTCTCATTTCATCAAGCGGCTTAGGAACAAATAATGCACGAACTTTGGTTATTATAGGATTTTTTAATCCACCTATAACTATTATATCGCCCTTCTTAAGGATTCCATCATACACTATGACGTCGATAGTTGCACCAAGTCCTGGGGATTCGCGAAACTCAAGAACAACTCCTTTAGCAGGTCCTGAAGTAACCATAAGCCTATCCATAAGGTACTGTTGAGTTAATCCTACCAATACCATAAGTAATTCAGCTATTCCTTCTCCCGTTTTAGCACTAACAGGAACTATAGTTACAGTTCTCATGAAGTCCTTTATCCTGTCAAATCTATCGGCTTTAAATCCTAGGCGAAAGAACTCCTCTGTAGTCTTATAAATATATCTATCTAAGATTTCTTGAGCTTGATACGACTGAGATTTAAAAGATTCAGTAAAGGAAAGAGTATTTTTAGATACCCAGTATGGACACTTATCAAGCTTATTAGCTGCAACAAAAAATGGGGTTTTCCTATCTTTAAGGATATTGATACACTCATATGTTTGAGCTTCAAAACCCTTAATCAAGTCCACGACCAGTATTGCGATGTCCGCTATTGATCCTCCTCTCTTTCTTAAATTAACGAATGCTTCATGACCTGGGGTATCAATAATAAGAAGACCTGGAATTTTAATTTTAACCTTAAAACTTTTTATTAATTGACTACATATAGTTTCAATTGTAGAAATTGGAAAGAAAGTTGCACCAATATGTTGGGTTATTCCTCCAGCCTCTCTTAGAGCTACACTTGTTCCTCTAATTTTATCTAATAGAGTTGTTTTACCAACGTCCACATGACCAAGTATAGCTACTATCGGTTGTCTTATGTATTCCTTATTAGACAACGATATCACCTGAATTAATTAATTCATGAATAAATAGTTATAATATAAAAAGTTAATGATTAAAAGTGTTTAATAGACTCTTACTATATATGATTTCCTACTGTACTTGGGGGATAGGAGTTGTAAAATGATTTCCTCTAGGTTTAGATACTATTTTTAATTTGTGATGTTGAAACTTAAAGACATGAAAAAACAAATATAAAGGAATTAGGCAACAAAGAGTTAAACCATAAGTAAAATAATTATGAACTACTAGAGAATTTAGCTTAAATAACGGTATAAAATTATTTTAAATTCATTAGAGTTATCATATTAAATATTAAAACAAATATTGATTAATACCTCATGAGGAAGACTAAGGCAATATGAAAGTTTATGATTCTTTAATTATAGAGTTACTTTAAAAAATCTTCATATGGAAGTCTATATTCTATTATTTCCTCGTTAGAGAAAAATATGTAAGCTTCTTTTTCAAACGCTTCCTTTGAATCTGAAGCATGAACTAGGTTTTTACTATTTGATACTGAAAAATCTCCTCTAATGCTTCCAGGAGATGCTTTTTTCCCATCTGTTAGACCTATAAGGTTTCTAACAACAAATATAGCATCGTCCCCTTCAACAATCATAGCTATAACCGGAGCAGAAGACATATAATTCACCAACTCATTATAGAACGCCTTATCTTTATGAACATCATATAACTTTTTAGCTTGCTCAACAGTAAGTTTTAACATTTTCATAGCAATAATTTTAAGACCTTTTCTCTCAAATCTTGAGATTAATTCACCGATTAATCCTCTACAGATGGCATCAGGTTTAAGAATTATAAGTTCACGTTCTATCATGCTTATACCCTTTTAGCCCAAGCAACTTTGTGTGGAGTTCTTCTTAACTTTATAGCATTTTTCCTACATTTAGATGAACAAAATCTAAGTACCAATCCGTCAGTTTTAATATACATTATACCTTTACCCTGATAAAATTCTTTGCCACAAAACGAACATTTATATAGTTTAACCATAAAATATCACTTAACGCGGAATAAGTTTTTTTGCCTCTCTTTGAGTTTCCCTTAACATTAAGATATCACCAATTCTTACAGGTCCCTTAACATTTCGTGTTAATATTCTCCCTTTATCTGGTCCCTCGAGCACACGTACTCTTACTTGAACAACTTCTCCAGTTACACCGGTTCTACCAATTATTTGTAAAACCTCTGCTGGAGTTGCATCATGTTGAGTTGCTGTATGTTGACTCATTGAGTACACCTATTTTAAGTGTTCTTTTTACCTCTTTAAAATCACTTCCTTAATTTATTAACTTCTGTAATTATTTCATCAATTATATCTTTAGCCTCTCCAGGATCGACAATGCATATAGAGGCAGCAGCTACATCAATACCTGCACTTTCACCTAATTTAGCCTTGCTTGGAACATATACATACGGTATTTTTCTATCATCACATAATGCAGGCAAATGAGCAACTATTTCTGGTGGTGATACATCTTCAGCTATAACAACAAGTTTAGCAAGTCCTCTTTCAACAGCTTTTGTTGTTTCATTTGTTCCTCGTTTAACTTTTCCTGTATCTTTAACTTTTCTAACAGCTTCATATGTTTTTTCCGCTAACTCCATTGGAACATTAAAACGAACATATATAGGTTTCGACATTCCCATCCTCCTTTCGTCATTGGTTGAAATTTATAATAATAAGGGTTTAAAAACTTTGCTATCAATGAGTTGAGGCGTGGCAGCTTAGGATTTATATGTTTCTTGTTTAGAATTTGGGTTGAGTATTAATTTTGGTTTAGGTTTCGGCGTTTTGAGGGGTATGGTTCTTGTTAAGTTTAGGGCTTTGGAATTAACTTTCTATATTCAGCTTTTAAACTATATTAGTGTAAAGAAATAATAATCCAGTATATGGATTAACTTCCTATGTTCTTATATTAGTATTGAAAATTAATTAATTATGTGTATAATAAAAAACAATTTTATCCTGCTTTACATCATCAACTCTTACAAAGCCAAATCTTACAAGCTGTACAATCTCATCTACATTAAGGGTTTTGCTTACACCTTCACATAATCCATGTACTTTTTGCCCATCTGGCATAACTATATATGAGTATATATTATCATTTACTGGAACCCACTGGATTATTGGATACCCATACCTTATGGCTTCCTCATGATCTTCACTTAAATAAAATGCTTCAACTTTGTTGCTACTTATATTGGTAATTTTAACATTAAATAGATTCATCAACCTAATATTTAACCCAAGTTTAAACATCTTTACATCTGATAAAGATATGTAGACCTCTATAGTCCCATGTTTAAATTGATATGTTCGAAATCCCATATTAGCTTTTTCAGGATGATATGGAATCTCACATATATAGTCCTTATTGACATTATGAATCGTTATCTTGACAGGATCTTCAACAAAGAAAAATCTTTTGGTTTTTGGATCTAGAAGTTTTCTATTTATTGCTGAAATATTTGTCCAGTCTATTGAGGTTTCTGTTGGCTTTATACCTATATCAATAATTATTTGTTTAATTGTTTCAGGCAAAAAGCCTCTACGTCTTAACGCCATGAGAGTTCCAATTCTTGGATCATCCCATCCTTCAAAAATTCCCTTTTGAATTCCTAGCTTAATTTTAGATTTGCTAAGTATCACTCCCTGAATTTTCATCCTGCCATGATGAATTGTTTCAGGATAATTCCAACCTAGATACATATATAGATAACGTTGACGTAATGTATTTATTACATGTTCTTTAGCTCTTATTATATGAGTTATCATCATCTCATGATCGTCTATACCGCATGAAAAATTGTATAATGGCCATACATGATACTTCGATCCTGTTCGTGGGTGTGGAAACTTTTCAGTATTAATTATTCTTAAGGCTGGCCAATCTCTCAATGCGGGATTTGGATGAGCTAAATCTGTCTTTATTCTAACAACAGCTTCCCCCTCTTTGAAGACTCCATTAAGCATTTTATCCCATCTTTCCAAATTTTCCTCCGATGTAAGTGATCTACATGGACATGAGTAGCCTTTATTAACGAGTTCATGAAAAATTTCTTTTCTACATGTACACACATAGGCAGCTCCCTTCTCAATTAGAATTTTAGAAAACTGATAATATATTAAGAGGCGGTCGCTTTGATAATATTCCTCATCCCATTTTACATTAAGCCATCTTAAATCAGATTTAATCCATTTATAGGCATCTAAAATTGGTGGTTTTGTCTTAGGGTCTGTATCTTCAAATCTTAATATGAACTGTCCATTATACATTTTAGCATACTCGTAAGATAAGATAATTGGACGAGCGCTTCCAAGATGTAGTGGGGCGTCAGGATTTGGAGCAAATCTTGTACGTATGACTTTATACTTTTCAATATTTGGTAGTGGAGGTAGGGCTTTATGATATTTTCTTGGCTTTTCCTTCAGTAGCATATCTGGATATTGCTCTCTTATAAATTTTATTTGATCTTCATATGTCATAGAGTTAACTTTCAATATTATTTTTTCAACTATAGGAATTATTGTTTTAATGTATGGTCTAAGATTTGGAAGCTCAGACACAATCTTCTGAATTACTGGTTTAATCTGAGCCTTTCCATTATGTTTGTAAGCATTTTGAAGAGCATATTTTAAAGCTATCTCTTCAATATTATTAGCCGCAACCATTATGATCACCTAAATACTTTAATGCCTAATCTTCATATTTTAGGTTCTGGTAATTATTTAATATAAAGTGAATTTATTAATACTATTATTAGTTTTAAGAGGTAGGCTTATCGTAAGCTTCACCTTATAGGATATACTTAATATAAGTGTAAACATGATGAATGGTAGGTTTCCTTACTAGTTCTCAATATTCATATGTTCTAATCCCGCTTTTCGATATTGAAGTAGCTAATATATAAAGTCCCTTTTTGTTTAAGAACCTCTTTAATCTATCATTATCTTTATAAGTTAGACATACTATATATTGTCTATTAATACCTGAAAGTGTTGCTGCATAGGCTCCAAGAATCCTACAGGATGAAATGAGCTTGTTAATTCTTGGAGGTGTTTTAAAGAACGATGATTGAAGCATGTATGATATATTTAAATTTTCATAAAGTTTTTTAATATTACCTCGTCTAAAACAATCAGCAATTTCAATTGTAGCATGACCTATGCTATGTTTAATTAGAGACTGCAGCGATGATAACCTATTATATTGTTTACGAATTCTTAATACATCTACAAAGGCTTTATTAGAGGCTCCAACTATAATATTGTAATCACCTTTATGCTTTATCATAACATAACCTTCTCCTTCTCTATAGGCTACCACACCACCTCTAAGCGCTAATATGGAGGAGATAGGAGAACTATATCCAAGCAGCTTTTCTTCAAGCTCTTTGGAGTACTTAATGATTATGCTTTCATCAATAGGGATATTGTAGATTTTAGATGTCAACACTAGTAATGCTGTACATAATGCAGATATACACCCAAGACCATATTTTAAGTCAAGCGGGATATTTATTGTAAAAGAAAGATTTTTTATGTTATAATCTATAAGTATACTTTCGACTAGCTCCAATAGCTTATTAGTATAGTTTGTGTTTTCTCCCATGCCATCAATTCGAAATTCAGGAGTACTTTTTAAAGATTCTTTTACCCATATTTCTACATACTTATCTATAGCTAATGATACTTGCGGCTCTCCCAGAATGGAAGCCCATTCACCTGAGATTGAGATTGATAACGGTGATGATGCATAGATAAGCATTGCCTTACACATCAGTATTTATACATCGCTATGCTGGCATAACCAACAACTGACGAGTAATCCCCTGTAATATCACCAGAATTAGCATATTTTAACAGCACAGCTTTTGATGACTCAATAACCTTTACTGCTGTGATTAGTGCCATAATAGGTCCAGGACCACAAACTGATATACTAAGAGTATTAATAACGTTATAGAAAGCTTCTTGATTAAGCTCTAGGATCATTTTTATTGCCTTTTCATCCTTTTCACATGCTGTCCAATATGGTTCATAGTGAGTAAAGTCAGAGGATGCTATTATCACAATATTTTTATTTCTACATATTTCTCCTAACACTTTGCCAATTTCAATGCTTTCCCTTAAGCCTTGTAGCATCATAACTATAGGTACTATTTTAAAGTCATTGCCATAAATGTATTGTAAAAATGGAATCTGAACCTCTATAGAATGCTCATAAATATGTGCCTCATCATCAATATCTATAATGTTGCTTTTCTCAACAATTAACCTACTAATCTCACTATTCACTTCAATATCACCTAATGGAGTTCTCCAGATACCACTAATCATTATAGATACTCCAGATCCATAACCTGTATGATTTGGACCAATAATTATGAAGGTTTCAGGTTCACCATCAGTAGCTAGAGCTGAGAAACCATGTGCAGCTACAGGACCAGAATACATGTACCCAGCATGAGGAGAAATTATCCCAATGATTTTTCTCACTCCATTCCTATTAACTTCAGGAATAATGCCTGGCCCAATTTTGTTTTTAAAGCAATATTCAATTTGCTTTATCAAATCAGGCTTACTACTACTATAGAATGAGCCGGCAACAGCTGGAAACCTAATTTTACGTAATGTACGAGAAGAATGTGTATTCACAGCATCACACCATTATTTAAATCGTCTCGGATATATATATATATTCATTATAAATTAATGAGTTAAAACCGAATACTATAGATAATTATGATTTCTACTCTTCCTTAGAGGGTAAGGTTACCTTAGCTTCAAATTCATCAATCGGTATCTGAAGTTCACCTGTTGCTGGTATTGCTCCTCTTTCACGTAAAACTTGTCTGGCAAGAAGCCAAAAGATAAGAGCTAAAGCTTTTCTACCTTTATTGTTACATGGAATTATTAAATCAACAAGTTCAGGCATATTTTCTGAGTCGCATAGAGATATTGTGGGTACACCGACCTTTGAAGCTTCTTCAAGAACTTGTCTATCAGCCTCAGGATCAACTACTATTACAACTTCAGGCTCGATGTATGTTTTAAGTAATGGATTTGTAAAGGTTCCTGGTATAAACCTACCAGTTATCGACAAAGCACCAGTAACCATTGCAAATTTCTGCACTGGTACTTGTCCGTACAATCTAGCTGATGCAGCAACAATACTACTAGGCTGAAGACTTGAAATTAGTTTTGCGGCTACTCTTATTCTTAAATCTGTTTTATTTATATCAAGTATAGATAAGCCATCAGGTCTTACTCTATATATAAATGGAGTCATAGGGCCTGTTCTAATTCTTGTTCCAATATGTATTCCAGCTGTAAGATAGACTTCAAGAGGTACAAGTAGCTCTGTAGTAACTGTTATGCTCATTAAATCACCTCCTTACTCTAGAGGTATATATTGAAAATTGCTCAAGAAGATCTACATGGCTGAGAAACATTCTTCTACAACATATACGTGTAAAGCCTAGATCGTCAAGAATTTTAGAAGGGTTTTCGCCATTTTGAACTCTTGAAGTAAATTCTTCCCACTTATCACCTATAAGCTTTCCACATGTAAAGCATCTAACAGGTATTATCAACTAATATCACCTGTATGACTTTTGCCGTCTTCTCCTAGCTCCAGGTCCTCCAAATTTCTTAGGTTCAGCCTGACGAGGATCACCAGCTAACATTGTCCTATCATAGTTTATAAGGTTAAGCTTAAGTGCTTCATCCTCAGCCCATTTAATGAGGCCCCTAGCTATAGCCATTCTAGCAGCTTCAGCTTGTCCCATGAATCCACCACCACTAACTTTAACCTCGATATCGATACTATTCCTAATACTTTCATCTACAAGCAGTAGTGGCTCCATTATTTTCCACTTTACAATTTGATTTTGAATAATTTCGAGAGGAACTCCATTAATCCTAACTCTACCAATACCATTCCTAATCTGAGCAATAGCTTTTGCTTTTTTACGTTTACCAAAAGTTATTATTACTGCTTTTTTAACTGATGTTTTTAGACTCAATTAATCACCTTACATAACCTAAATGTTTTGTAAGTTCACTAACATATATGAATTTCGATGTTTCAGTTCTTAATTTAGCTTCATCTATAGTCTCAATACTAGTATTCTTAAATTCTTCCGGTACGCCTATATAAACTCTTAAATGTCTGAGTGCATTTAAACCATGGGGTTTTCTATATGGAAGCATACCTCGAACAGCTCTTTTAACAAAGAAATCAGGTCTTCTTTGAAACTTATGTCCTCTTAGCTCAGGGTTTTTGTAAGTTCGCCACTTCAGCCTCTTCTTATACATATTTATAACCATATGTGGAGAACCTGTAATAACACACTTCTCAGCATTTACAATTACTATATTTTCACCTGCTAAAAGACGTTTGGCAACTATTGACGCCATTCTACCTAGTATAAGATTTGAAGCATCAATTATGGTTACTCCCATGCAATCACCTTAATATAATTGCATCGCTTCCATTAGGATTTATTTCTATAGCATCATATATTGAAAGACACTTACCACCAAGAGACTCTATTTTTTTCTTTGCTTTCTTCGTAAATCTTAGAGCGGCTACAGTGATAGGACTTTTAATGTCTCCATGTCCTAAAACAACTCCAGGTATAATAAGTATTTTGGGTTTTATTCCTAAGTTATCATATATTCTTGAAATTTTACCTAGATTAACCTCTATACGTTTACGTCTTGGATATTCAAGTAGATTTGCTGTTGTCTTCCATATTTTAGCTCCACTTTCCCTGTATCTTTTCTTTAATAGTCCTATGAGTTTTCTAATATAGATATTTGTAGGTCCTGATCTTCTCATTGGTTAATCACTATTTCTTTAATTTTAGAAATCATCTTATTAAACTTATCAGTTAATATATCAATTGCTATTTTAAAAATATCACTAACATCTAAGGCTCCTACTGACTCAATAGTAAATATAAATTTATCATTATGTAACACAACATCTATAGCTTCCTTCTCACAAGCATTGATACATTCTCTACATACGATACATTTAGACCAGTTATTTGCTGTAAGATTAGTATTTTCTATTGCAAGTATTTTTTGGGGACATGCTTCAATGCATTTACCACATAGAGTACACTTAGATGAATTTATAATTATTTCAGGAACGTATCCATACGCAGCACACGATACTGGTTGCCATTTTGCATGTTGTTTACCATAGCCAATTTGAGCTATAGCTTCTAGCTCTAATGATTCACCAGGATTAAGTAGGACAATAGGTATATTTGAAGATACTGGAGAGATTTCAGAATCTTCAGATATAAGATCACCGGAAGTAACAAGCACTGGAGTATCTATAGCTTGTTTTTGAAGCGTAAACCTAACTTGACAACTTGAGCATCCTTTACCATTACAATTAGGACAGAGATCAACCGGATAATATTTTTTTAAGATCGTTTTTAATGGGATTAAACCTAATCTATGGGCTATTATTTCATCGAATAAACTTGAACTATTTTTGAAAAAAATAACTTCATGTATAGCCATAACTGGAACTTCAGATATTAGTGCTCTTCTTATTGTATTTGCTAGTACTGAATCTATATCTTCAATTACAAATTGAAGGTTATAACTATCCTTTTTAAGTATTGATATTTTAACCATTTAAACCCTCCTTCCACGTTTGCCCCCTGGCCTTCTTGTCGTATCATGAGGAATTGGTGTTACATCTTCAATTCTTCCTATAACTAATCCAGCACGTGCTAATGCCCGTATTGCCGCCTGAGCACCAGAACCTGGAGTTTTTGATTTATGCCCTCCAGGAGCTCTAACCTTAATATGAACACCTACAATACCCTTATCCATCGCCTCCTTAGCAACTTTAGTTGCTGCTGTCATAGCAGCATATGGTGACGGCTTTTCACGATCAGCTTTTACAACTTGACCTCCTGAAGACCATGCTATTGTTTCAGCTCCTGATAGATCCGTTATATGAATTATGGTGTTATTATAGCTGCTATATATATGAGCAATACCCCACAATCCCTTCTGCGAACTCATTTAATCACCTTAATTAGGTTTTAGGTATAGGTAAAGGTAATAATGTTTCAATTGCTTCCTCTTCACTTATTGGAACTAAGTAGCTTGGTGTTCTTACACGATAACCATTAACTACTATATGCCCATGAATTACCAGCTGTCTTGCTTCATGGATACTACGAGCTAATCCCTTCCTATAAACTATTGTTTGAAGTCTTCTTTCAAGAAGCATTTTAACATTAAGTCCAAGAACATCATCAAGTGTTGCTTTTTCATCTATAATACCTAGTTTAACTAAACCTCTTAAAAATGCTGCTTCCTTAAGTTTACGTTGCTCCACTGGAAGACTAAGAAGCAACTTAGCTTGAGTCCTATATCTATCTAACAGCATTTTTAGTCTCCAAAGCTCCCTCTTATTTCTTAAACCATATTCACCAATTAAATTAAGCTCCTCCATCAATTGATCCTTCCTCCACGGATGCCTAGGACCCTTCCATTTCTTCTTTGGCCTCTTAGGATCACCCATAGAAATCACTTAACCTTTAGGTTTTCTAACAACTCCGACAGTAACTCCAGTCCTACCAGTTGTACGTGTAGATTGTCCACGTACCTTTAAGCCTAAACTATGTCTAATACCTTTCCAGCATTTGATTTTTTTCATAAAATCAACATCCATTTTAACAGCTAGTACAAGGTCGGATCCTATAAGGTGATGGGTACGTCCAGTCCCGGGTTCTTTAGGTCTATTAACAAACCAACTAGGTAAATTGTATGATTCAGGAGATTGAAGAAAAGATTCAATCTTTTTAATTTCAGTAGAGTTAAGAAATCCGATTCGCTTATGTAAATCAATATCTAATATTCTTAAAGCAGCTGTAGCAGTATTTATGCCGATACCTCTAATTCGAGCTAATGCGTAAATAACTTTAAGGCTTCCATCTAGGTCTATTCCAGCAAGCCTAACTATATGTTTATACTCATTTGACATCCAACATCACGCATATAATTAATTTGACATAAAGTAAGCAAACCCTATAAATTTTTCGCCTAAGAAGAGGGCATTCAACTATTATTTGGCTTCCTAAATCTCAATTATAGTTAAGACTAAGCTAATACAAGTTTATGAGTTGCTGGATATGTCTATAAGAGTTGGTATATTATATTTAACTTCCTAAGTTACCGCATCTATCCTCTTAAAAGAAAAATTTATAAATAGCTTATATTATGCCATTTAAGTAATCTATGGAGGGTTAAACTATTGTTTTATATATGTACAGTTACCGATGTTATAAGAATACCTCCCAGTAACGCATTTGGAAGTCTTAATCAAATAGCACGGACTATTTTAAATGAAAAATATATTGGAAAAGTTGATAGGGAGTTAGGAGTTATAATAGCGATTTTAAGCGTTAAAGTCTCACCAATAGGTAAAATCATTCAAGGAGATGGAGCAACATATCATAAAGTTAAATTTAAAGTCTTAACTTTTAGTCCAATTATACAGGAGGTTGTAGAGGCTGAAATTGTAGAAGTTGTTGATTTTGGAGTTTTTGTGAGGCTAGGCCCTCTTGATGGATTAATTCATATATCACAGATTGCTGATGATCATTTTTCATTTGACAGTAAGCAAAAAGTGCTACATGGTAAAAACACCGGTAGGTCGGTGGCAGTTGGTGATAGAGTAAGAGCAAGAATAGTTAGTGTTGGATTAAGTGAATCAGGTCCTCGTGCTACAAAGATAGGTTTAACTATGCGCCAGCCATTTTTTGGAAAGTTAGAATGGATAGAGGAGGACTTATTAAATATTAGGAAGGCAGCATTTGAAGCTAAAAAGAAAATAAACATACCTAAATAGTATAGCTTCATCTTAGTTTATTCAATAAAACAATATCCAAAAAGTATTTAATAAGATATGTCTAGATTCGTTTAATTATTCACTAGTACATTTTCTAGTCTATTTTTAAGTCATTAAGAGAAAATGAAATTTATGAATTAAGATAGTTTAAACACTAAGTTTGAACGGTAATAACTTAGGAGAAACTCACTTAATACCAACCAATTAAAATTCAAAATTTCTTAGAGTACTCTAAGTCAAATGGTGTGTTAGGTTATAATATTCTTAATCTCAGTAATAAACTTTAAATAAACTAAAAAGTTAAGTATCAGTTTATGTCTAGGAAAGAACAGATCATAACGTTTAAAGCATGTAGAAAATGTGGCTACCTTGTTGAAAGCCAGGTTCCCAAATGTCCTGCTTGCGGATCAGTAAATTTTTCAATGGAATATGAAGGACTTATTATAATCCTTAATAAGGATGAATCTGAAGTAGCTAAAAAATTAAAAAAAAGTGTAAATGGAAAATATGCGATAAAAGTTTATTAACTTAATATTTATGATAATAGGTTTAGAATAGCATAAGAAGTAAGATTATTTGAATAATGTAAAATTTTGAAGTAGAAATAGTAACTATGTAGGAAAGATGTATAAGCAGTCGAGCTAAGATAAGATTAGGTATGGGCTTATTATATTCTAAACTATACTTCTTTAAAAAGAGATTTAAAGCGCTATAGTGGTAAGCAATATTCATTGTTAATAATGCTCCATGACTTAGCAGACTCTGGAAAAACTGGATTCATCATATAATGTGAAGCCCTTCAAACCTAATAGAATCAATATACTCATCATTCTTTAATAACATATCAAATCTAATAAGTAGAAGCGAAAGCTCAGAAGATTAACAACATGTTAGAGTCCATTAATAAACTATTAATACTATAACTATTTAAGATGTGATTTTAGGTCATCACGTTCAATGGGTTCTAGCATAAGTACTAAATTAGAAGCATTCTACTTAAATGCCCCGGTTTATTTATCGTTAAATTTTTAAATCTAAAATACTTTTACCTGCAAAAAGTGGCTCTAATATGTCAGCATTTGACTGCCAAATAATAGGTGAACGTGTTAATCCATTACTAAGAAGAAAAGAAATAGAGTTTAGAATATATCATAAGAATGCGGGCACTCCATCAAGATACTCTATAAGGGAATATTTCTCATTAAATTTTAAGGTACCACTAGAACAGGTATATGTTTACAGTGTAGACACTAGATTTGGATGTGGTATATCAAGAGGAATTATACATATATATGACACTAATGATTCTGCGGGAATAGTGCCAGCTCATATTAAGATAAGAAATCTTAAGCCTGATGATCGTAAAAAGTATATTGAGAAAATTAAAAGGAAAGATTCTAAGGGAAGTAAATCTTAGGGGTATGATGTTAAATGGCTACTGCACATAAAAGATATGATGTAGACCATCTAAAGGGTAGTGCTAAACTGAAAAATAAAGTATGTCCACGTTGTGGATCAATTATGGCTAGGCATGAAATCCCAGTAAAACGCTTCGCCTGTGGTAAGTGTAGCTATACCGAATTTTTATAATTTAGGTTATGTAGAAATGCCTTCTCAGGGATGCATTGTTCTCGGCATTGAATCTACAGCACATACATTTGGCTGTGGTATTGCTTTAGATGATGGAAGGATCTTAGCTAATGAGAACTCAATATATATACCGAAAGAGGGGGGAATACATCCAAGAGAAGCATCACGTCACCATAGTGCTGTAGCATATAAAGTAATAGCTTCGGCTTTAAATAAAGCAGGGATTAAAATAAATGATATTAATGCTGTTGCTTTTTCCCAAGGACCTGGATTAGGTCCATGTTTAAGAGCTGGAGCAACGGTTGCTAGAGCTATAGCATTAATGCTTAAAAAACCATATATACCTGTAAACCACTGTGTTGCCCACATAGAAATTGGTCGTTTAATATCTAAGTGCTACGATCCGCTTGTAATTTACGTTTCTGGAGGTAATACTATAATTAGCGCTTTTGATGCTGGCAGATACAGGATTTTCGGTGAGACATTAGACATAGCTTATGGAAACTGTATAGATGTGTTTTCGAGAAATCTTAATTTTCCACATCCTAAACCCGATGAGCTTCACCCTCTTGACCGTATATCGATTGAAGGAGGAAAATTTATAGAGCTTCCTTACATTGTTAAAGGACAAGATATAAGTTATAGTGGTCTTCTAACAGCTGCTCTTAAAAAAATCCAAGAAGGGCTGTATTGGAGGGATGTCGCTTATAGTTTTTATATAACAGCATCAGCGATGCTTACTGAAGTTGCTGAACGGGCATTAGCTCTTACGGGAAAGAAAGAAGTTTTACTTACTGGAGGTAATGCTAGAAGCAGACTTCTTCAATCAATGCTGCAATCAATATGTGAAGAACGTAAAACTAAGTTTTATGTTGTTCCATCAGAGTATGCTGGGGATAATGGGGCTATGATAGCATGGACAGGAATATTAGCATATAAACATGATATAACCATTCCAATTGAAAAGTCAACAATCAAACCTAAATGGCGTCTTGATGAGGTAGATATCCCTTGGAGACAGTAAACTCTGAAAAACTATTAGGAATAGGGGCTGAAGCCTACTTATATATTATAAAGTGGTTTAATGTGGAAGCTATCAAAAAGGTCAGAGTACCTAAGAAATATAGAGATTTAAAATTAGATCTATCTATAAGAACTTCCAGGACGTTACGTGAAGCAAAACTATTAACAGCTGCAAGATCTATTGGAGTTCCAACACCTGTAGTATATTATGTAAATATTGATGACTCTATAATTATAATGGAGTATGTTAAGGGACAAAGATTGAAAGAACTTTTTCCGGGTCTTAGCGGTTTAGTACGGAAGGAAATATGTTTAAAAATAGGTGAGGTAATAGCCTTACTTCATGAAAACGGAATTGTACATGGCGATTTAACAACATCTAATATGATTTTACATGAATCAGGACATGTATTTTTAATAGATTTTGGACTAGGAGAATTCACATATGATATTGAAGCTAGAGGTGTTGATTTACACTTAATGATGCGGGCTCTAGAAAGTACACATTATAACATAGCTAAAGAATGTTTCAAATATATAATTGAAGGATATTGTAATATTTCCGGTGAGGATATGAGTAAATCAGTATTATTAAAAGTAAGCCAAATAAGAAGTAGAGGCCGATATATTAAAAGAAGGGTGGTTAAACATTAGCAACTCTAGGAGACAGGTATTTTTCATAACCAAAAATTTAAATAAGATTAATGAGGCAAATGAGGTTGCGAGTAAATACGATATTGAATTTAAGCCAGTTTTTATTGAAAAGACTGAAATTCAATCGGATAGTTTGGCTAAAATTGCATATTTTAGTGCTAGAATTATTTGGAAAAAGCTAAGAAAGCCGTTGGTTGTTGAGGACTCTGGACTTTACATTAAGGTTTTTAATGGATTTCCAGGACCATATTCATCATATGTTTATAAAACAATTGGCTATCTTGGAGTTTTAAAACTCATGGAAAATATAATGGATAGAAAAGCTTACTTTAAATCAGCTGTTGCTTTTTATGATGGAAACATATCTAAAGTGTTTATTGGTATAGTTTATGGAGAAATTACAAATTATGCCAGAGGAGCCAACGGATTTGGTTTTGATCCTATATTTAGACCTAAAGATTTTACACAAAAAACATTTGCTGAAATGAGTTTAAAGGAAAAATGCATGTATTCGCATAGGGCCAAGTCTATTACAAAATTTTGTATATGGTTTAATAATCTTTTAGGAAAAGTTTATTAACATCTTAACATTCTATTGTATATTTTAAGGTGAGTCTGTTTGAGGAAAAGTAAAAAGAAGGGGAAATCACATAGTACTAGACCAGTTAAAACAGAAGCTGATAAGTGGATTAAATACTTACCAAATGAAATTGAGGGATTAGTAATTGAATTAGCACGTAAGGGTTTTGGCCCATCTATGATTGGGATAAAATTAAGGGATCAATATGGCATTCCATCAGTCAAGGAGGTTACTGGTAAAAACATAACACATATATTGAAAGAGGCAAAGCTCTTAACCACCCTTCCCGAAGATCTTCAAAGTATGATACAACGTGCTCAAAAAATACGTGATCATTTAGAAGCCCATCCTAAAGATATGTTTTCTAAAAGAGGATTAATACTACTGGAGTCTAGAATACATAGACTTGTAAAGTATTATAAACGTGAAGGTATACTTCCTGCTGATTGGAAGTACTCAGCAGCCATATTTACCCCTAAATAGCTTCTTTATAAGTAACTAGAAAATGAATAGATATAAAATCTTGATTTAAAAAATTAAATTTATGAGTAACATGAATTCTAACAGAAGCTTATTTTTAAAAAAAGTGGATCAAATAGCTCGAGTTATAGGAGATTTTATAAATGACGGCAAGAATTTTAAAGTTTTAGCACATCATGATGCTGATGGAATATCATCAGCTGGCGTTCTTGTTTCTATATTAACTCACTTTAAAGCTAGATTTCATGCAAGAATTATAATGCAGTTAAACGAGAAAAGCATATTAGGTATGTCTCCTTCTAAATCTGATGTATTAACATTTCTTGATTTTGGGAGTGGTTATAGAAATGTAATTAGAAATATAGCTCCAGGAAATGACGTCATAATCATTGACCATCACGAAGTATCGGAAACCTCTAGAGAGAATGAAGAGTTGATCGAGTTAAATCCTCATCTATTTAATCTAAACGGCTCCTACGAAATAAGTAGTGCTGGATTATCTTTTTTAATTGCTGAAAAAATAATTCCTGAAAGCAGTTTAAATCTATCAGTACTTGCCATTGTTGGAGCTATAGGAGATAGGCAAGATAGAGGTGAAATGCGAAGTTTAACTGGTATGAATAGTGTAATTGTTAAAAAGGCAGAAGATGCTGGATTAATAAAATGTAAATTAAGTTTAAGACTTTTCGGAGCTGAAACCCGTCCACTAATTAAATCGTTAGAGTATACAACGGATCCTTTTATACCTGGCCTTAGCGGTGATGAAGGGGCATGTTATAAGTTTCTTAAGAGTATAGGTATTGAACCTAAGAAACCTGATGGAAAATGGAAAACACTCAATGATCTTAATGATGCTGAAAAATCAAATTTAACATCAAAACTTATAAAGTACATGATAAGCAAAGGAATGGAGCCTAGAGAAGCGGAGTCAATTATAGGCTATACATACATTGTAAATAATGAGCCTTGCTCTTCCCCACTAAGAGATATTCGCGAGTTTTCATCATTATTAAATGCTTGCGGCAGAATGGGTAAAGGTGGTCTTGGGATTGCGGTATGTATGAGGTATGATAAAGCAATAGAGGAGGCGAATCAATTAATGATTGAGTATCGTAAAAAAATATCGAACTATATAGTATGGTTATTTGAAAATCCTGAGAAAATTAAAAAGGGTAAGTATATTCAAAGCTTTCATGGTGGATCATTTATAGAAGACTCTATGGTTGGAACAATAATATCAGTTACTATGAATTCCTACCTATTCTCCCAAAACAAAGTTATAATCGCCTTTGCTAATAGCAATGGTCAAATAAAGGTATCTGCCCGTTCTCCTTCTCAAATGATTGGAGTAAATATAGGATTAGCTATACATGAAGCAGCGGAGAAAGTTGGTGGGAAAGGGGGTGGACATGATATAGCTGCTGGTGCCTTTATACCAATAGGTACTGAAGAACGCTTTCTTCAGATACTGGATGAAGTTATTGAGAAGCGGTTAAGTGGTAGAAGCCATGATTTATAGTCCTGTAAAAGCTATCTTTAAAATTATATATTCAAATATTGAAGTAGCTAAACTAGTATTTAATTCAATTCAGCCTGATAATACTAATCTTCCCTCATATATAGAGGTACAATCAACAATTAAGAATAATGCTCTAATGTTTAAAATTAAATCATGGAAAAAGCTCGGCAGCTTATTTTACGCCGTTGATGATCTGTTACAATGCATATCATCTATTGAAAAGATAAAAACTATAACTAATGATTTGAATTCTTGAACATTAATGTTTAGTTAATTATTAGAATAATTAGTAGATAAATATGGCTATTATTAAAGTATATAAGTAAGCTTTATCGAAGATATTAAAGGTGTAATTAAATGAAAACTAAAAGGAAGACAGCTAAAATACAGTACACGGTACTTGCTCCACCATATTTTGGCCTTGCTGAAATAGGTAAAATAATTGCAAACGAAGAAACAAGCATAATCGGCAGAACTGTTGAGACAACATTATATAATATCACTAATGACATTTCACAAATACATATAAAATTAAGGTTTAGGATCATTAAAGTTGATAATGTTAAGGCTTACACTGTATTTTATGGACATGAACTCACAAGAGATTATGTAAGACATTTAATTCGAAGAGGCTTAAGTCTTATACGTGGAATAGCTTCAGTTGAAACAAAAGACAACTGGAAGTTAAGGGTTACATGTATGGCCGTAACTGCACATCGTTGCCAAACATCACAGAAAAAAGCTATAAGAAAAATCATGATGAACATCATTAATCAGAAATCTCAACAATGTAATGTGGATGAATTTGTTCAACAAATGATTTTAGGAAAAATAGCATCCGAAATAACTAATGAAGCACGTAAATTATACCCTCTTAGAAGAGTTGAAATTCAAAAAAGTAAAGTTATTAAATTACATGAACTTCAAGCTGAAACAGTTAATTATCTTAATATACTTCATACTTAGACTTCAAATTAAGCATAGTTACTGATTTGATAAGAGGTGAAAATTTAACAATCTCTATGTTAGAAACCTATACAGATCAACATGCAATACTAACAGTAAAGAAGAAGCTGGAGACATGACAACTTTAAAGTTAAATACAGTATGTTATTTTGAAATAAATTCTTGATGAATGACGTTTAAAACAGGACATAGTATAGTTGTACCACTAACAGATCTGTAGATATAGCATTATGTAATGCTTTTTAACCGTTAAGTTATTGCCTTTACAGATTGTACTATATAGTGAGGATATACAATAGAGGATTTGATTTGAATGCTACGATTATTAAGAATAGCTTACTCTCCCTTTATTGTTCCGAATAGATTTAAGAATAGCTGAATAATCTTAGATTATGGTTCTTTATTAGCACTTGATGAGTTCATTTGAGTTTAAGAATTTCATATATTAGTGGTTGTTGAGAGATAATAACTAACTTATTGCTATGTTTAGCATAATTCAGAGACTTCCGTATGTAGGTTTCTTGTCATGAAACTCATATATTTATGTATTTCAGTACCTTATCGCAAATATAGTGTTACTTTTATCAGTCTAGAAGCATTAATAGCTACTATTTATTTAGCTTAGCTTCAATTTTAACACCATTTTTAGCTTCTGGCAAAATAAAAGAGTAATGACTATAGAGAGCTGTTTTCAAAATGTGGATTATATCTTTACAGATCAGTGATGTAAGTCAGAATCATTTAGGCCTTCACTATAGTGAAAATCTAACTTAGATAGTCTACTATTCTTAGGAAAATAATTGATGAAAACAACATCTAAGCAGCTTCTCAAAATCTAGAGAATGACTTAATGCATTCTTAATTTAAAACTGCAAAGCTTTATTTTTAACTCTTATGTAAAACTCATTAAGTATAATTAGTAATGTGATTATTTGATGAAAATAGTAAAGGAAGATAACGTAATAAAGAAAAATATTGGGAAAGTTGATTTAAAGATAGCTTTATGCTATCCAAATCAATATAGAATTGGAATGTCATGTTTAGCATTACATTACATTTATAATCTTTTTAACAGCTACGAAAATGTAGCGTGTGAAAGATTTTTTCTGGAGAATAATTTTTCTCTTGAGTCTCAGCTATCATTATCTAAGTTTGATATTGTAGCGTTTACCCTACAATTTGAACTTGACTACATAAACATGTTTAAAATTTTAAGCAGTTCAAAGATACCAATAGATAGAAAGAAACGAGGTATCAATCATCCAATCATTATTGCTGGGGGACCATGTATAATAGAAAATCCACTTCCCTTATCGAATTTTGTAGATATCTTCTTCATAGGCGAAGCTGAAGTGCTAGCTCCTAAGTTTATCGAGAAGGCTTTATCATTAAAGAATATCAGACATGATCTTCTTGACTTTTCATCTATAACTGGGCTTTACCTACCAGAAGCCAAAAACAAAACTAAGAGAGTTTGGGTTGAAAATATTGATGATGCGTTTTATCCAACAATTCAAGTACTAACTAGAATGTATGATAAATCAACAAAGCCGATATTTAGTAACTCATTCCTACTAGAAGTCTCAAGAGGATGTGGTCGTGGATGTCGATTTTGTCTTTCAGGTTATGTATATCGTCCTCCACGTTATAGATCTATTAGAAAAATTGAAAGAATAATTGATGAAGCCATTGAAAATCATAAAATCAGCAAGATTACTTTAGTTGGTACTTCGGCGTCTGATCATCCAAAATTTAAGGAAATATGTGAACTCGTACTGTCAAAAAACTTACTTTTTTCAACGCCATCACTTAGAGTTGATGTTTTAGATGAAAGCATTATAAGCTCCTTATTTAAAGGAGGACAAAAAACTGCTACAATAGCTCCTGAAAGTGGATCGGAGTTTCTAAGAGCCTTAATCAATAAACCTATCCCTGACTCACTCATACTAAATGTTACTAGAATGTTTCAAAGAAATAATGTTCCAAGCTTAAAAATGTACTTTATGATTGGATTACCAAATGAATCCATTAAAGACATAGAAACCATTAACATTATCTCTAGCAAGATCCTAGAAAGTTTTAAGGGATTACTAAAATTAAGCATAAATCCCCTAATTCCTAAGCCATATACACCAATGCAGTGGATCCCCTACATAGCTAGAAAAGAATATACTGAAAAAGTACAAAGCATTAAACCTCTAAAAGGTAAAGGGATAGATATTAGTATAGGATCATGGTTTATGGGCTGCTTAGAACATATATTATCGCTAGGTACTCCTGAATTCTTAAACATGTTGGCTGATTTGTTAATAGTTAATGATTTAACAAATTGGCGATCATTAATTAGAAGACTTAAATTAAACATTTATGATTATTCAAGAATGCTGACTGCTAACGTTGATGAAAACCCTCTATTTAATATAATTGATAATGGTGTTTCCATTAGTTTTTTAAAAGCAGAGTATGATAAAATGATGTCAGCATTATTTACTCAACCCTGCCCCAATACATGCAGCTTTTGTGGAGTTTGTAATCAATAAAGTTATAGAGTTATTAATACTTAAATTCATTTATCTATTTGAATTTCCCTTAGCTATATTATTAGGTCTCAGTTTTTAATAATTAATGATTTTATAAATCTTTCTAATTTAATGCTAGGACTTGTATGTAAGGCTTAGTAATAATCAATTTTAACGGAATCTATATTGTAGTTAGATATGTACCTATAGCTCCATGTAATTTCTGAAGAGCTTAAAAGCATTAATGACATATGATAAATTTTGAGTGTTGATTGTAAAGCTGTGAAAACTTAGTTTTAAGAAATTATTGCTTTAATTTAGAATAACTATGAGGAAACATATGTAATCCATGTAGTATAAAGTTTAAGACAGAAAATGTCAGGGATAAACCAAGGCTTATAAAACTATTATATTATCGATATTAATCAATTAAATCCTAAAACTATGAAGCCATTCATATCTAGAAAAAGTTATAAACAGGTTTGAAAAAGCTAGTACAATAATTGCTACTAACAATATATTGGGGTTATATATGGCGTTATTAGACTTAGTTGGAAGGGTATGCATTAAAACAAGAGGAAGAGAAAAAAATAGGAAATGTATCATAGTCGATATAGTTGATGATAATTTTGTGATTATAACAGGCCCTAAAGACCTTACAGGTGTAAGAAGAAGAAGAGTAAATATTAAACATCTATCAATCACAGAACAGAAAATAGATATAAATAGAGGGGCACCTGATGATGAAGTCCGAAAGATAGCAGCATCCATTCAAGATTACTCGATTAAATCCAAGTAAGGCATCGCATAGCATCTGGTTTTAGGGAGTTTAAAAAATGGCTATTCTAATTAAAGCTGATGAAAGTACTGATGCAAAATATGGATGTAGACCTGAAGAAAGACCTATTAAGGAATACATTAGAAATGGAGTTATCAACCTTGATAAACCTCCAGGACCTACAAGCCATCAAGTAGTAGCGTGGATTAAACATATATTATCTATTAGTAAAGCTGGACATGCAGGAACTCTTGACCCTAAAGTTTCAGGCGTTTTACCAGTAGCATTAGAAAATGCTGTTAAAGCATTATATGCGATATCTAAAGCTGAAAAGGAATATGTTGGTATTTTAAAACTACATAGCTATGTTGATGAAGAAAAAATAAGGAAAGTAATGTCCTACTTCATAGGAGATGTGTATCAAAGACCACCTTTAAGATCTGCTGTAAAGAGGGCTTTAAGAATTAAAAGAATATATAACTTAAAAGTTTTAGAAGTTAATAATAGAGATATTCTTTTTCACGTAAAGTGTGAATCTGGGACATATATAAGAATGTTATGTCACCACATAGGTATGTTGCTTGGGGTTGGAGGACACATGCAAGAATTAAGAAGAATAGCTTCAGGACCATTTAAAGAGGATTCAAGTCTTGCAACCCTCCATAAACTTAAAGATTCTTACGATATATGGCTTGAGAGTGGGGATGAGACTTTTCTAAGAAAAGTGATACAGCCTATGGAAAGACTCGTTGAAAATATGCCTAAAATATTTGTGAGAGACTCAGCTGTTGACGCTATATGTAATGGAGCTAATCTTTATGCTCAGGGAGTTGTAAGACTTGACTCAACAATTAAGAAGGGAAGTTTAGTTGCATTAATGACGTTGAAAAATGAGCTTATCGCTTTAGGTACTGCGCTTAAGACTAGTTTAGAAATATTTGAAATGGATTATGGAGTAGTCGTGAAAACAATAAGAGTAATCATGAATAGGAGAACGTATCCTAAGACATGGTAAGACTGCTAATACTTACTTCAAATCTTAATAGGAAAACAATAAAAATTCAATTTATGTATAAACCAAAGCAGAAAGATTAGTGAAGAAATTATAATATTTTGAAAAATAAGCTAACAAACTGGAAAAGATCTGATGAAAAATTAGAAATAACATAAAATATGAAAGGTTAATCTTAGAAATTCAATTCTATGACAATACTATTAAAATTAAGAATGATGAAGTACTGTAAAGAAAGATAGTTGAATGAAATCATACTGTTTTCCATTATTTGCTAATATACACAAAATATACATGCTTTGAAAGAAATTAGATGAAAATGAAGTCAAAAATCTCCAAGTCCTGTAACAGGATAAACTTTATGGCTTGATTACATTATTATGTAAGGGCTTTCACCCATCTTATATTGAAAAGTTAAGATACTAAAAACTCCATAATAGGAGTTCCTCTGTAACACCCTCTGCAGCTTTGACACTAAGCTTTCTCTTTCAGCGCCGGGGGTGGGATTTGAACCCACGCGCCCATAAGGGCACAGGCTCCCTAGTCTATCTCCAGGCCTGCGCCTTAGTCCACTCGGCCACCCCGGCATATTAGATATTTAAAGCCTCAGAATATAAGTTTAGAGTAGAAATTATTAATTAGTTATGTTTCACCTATCAATCTTGATATAGCTGGATATGTCTCAGCTATACGCTCACGAATAAGTATTTGGTAGTATTGCCATAGTATGCTTACAAGTAGAAGAATACCAGTACCGGTACCTATGACTTCAAGTAAGTCTGCAAGTGCAGCGATGACTCCAACTATAAAACCACTAAGAATCGTTAATGGTTTAATATACTCATTAAGTTTTTCTCTAATAATGGATTCAGAAGATCTAAAACCTGGTATTTGCAGTCCTGATTTAATGATTTGTTCGGCTTGATCTCTGGCGCTTAGCCCAGAAGTCTCAACCCAAGCTATTGCGAACAGTACACATACTGTACATAGAACTAGGACATATATAATAGCGTGAATGACTTCTGATGGATTGGCGATTATGTAACTTAATCCTCTTGGAGGGTTAACATAGTAAGCAATACCACCAATAGGTGTAAAAGAGACTCCTTCTGCAGTACTATTAAATACTCCTAAAGTGTTTATAAGCCAGTTTGTACCATCTGGATTTAATGTGCTTTGAAGAAATCTTGAAAAGAGCATTATGTTCGCAAATAAAGCTGATGCAAGTATTACCGGAATGTTTGATACATAAAGGAATTGAAGAGGAATCTTAGCTTTAATCCCACCGTACTTGGCATGAGTAATGGGAATTTCAATACGCATACCTTGTAAATATACAATAATTACTAGAAGAATTATCATGGTAAAGAATCCAAGTAAACCAGGAATATTTCCATGAGGTCTTATAATAGCTTCAGTTATTGGTCCACCGGACATAGCAATACTTATAGCATTTGGTACTACTCCGAGATATTCAACGTATCCGTTACTTCTCCCAATAGAAACCGGAGCAATAGTATATCTAATAATCTGCTGAGCAACACCAACAGCTATAAAAAGACTTACGCCACTACCAAGACCCCATCCCTTCTGTATAAGCTCATCCATCAACATTATAAGTATGCTTGCCATCATAAGCTGGAAGAGTACAATTAAGGACAAATCAAGACTTAATCGACCATACGTACCACTAAATACGTAGGCTGAGGCTTCAACTAATATCATTACAAACGTAAGAAGTTTTTGCGATGATGTAAATATTGCTCTATCTCTAGGTTTACTTAGATCTAGATTTATTATTTTTGATCCTACAAGAAGCTGCATTATTAGACCTGCTGTCACTATTGGCCCTATTCCAAGCTCAAGAAGAGTGCCATGTTTGGAGGCAAATATTATACGGTAAAAGGCAGCATAGGATTCTTCAGTAATTACTGAGGTTCCATAAAGTGGTATCTGTCCCATAATTAAGTATATCGTTAGCACAATTGCTGTCCAAATAAATTTATCTCTTAAAGAAACTCTTCTTTCAGGCTTCTGAATAACTGGCAATATACTGCTTATACGTTCAAGAATACTAAGTACTCTACTCACAGATTACACCACAGGGATTACTTCATAGTTAAAACTTTACCGCCAGACTTAATTACCTTTTCTTGAGCTTTTTCCGTTGCTTCTCTAACCTTTATAATTACTGGTCTTGTTATTTGACCTGAACCTAAAAGTTTGTCATAGCCCAATGATTCTAAATCAATAAACATCTTGTTATCAACAAATTTAGTTTCTACATTAGGTAGTAAAGATTCAATATCACCTACATTTATTACATTTTTGATGCTTAATGTTGATTTAGGTCTAGTAAATCCCTTCTTACCAAAATGATTCTTTGCATATTTAACTGTATAACTCCATTTATGTTTATGCATGCCTGCATGACCAAAACCACCTCTACCGCCAGATTTTCTATGTTGCCCCACACGACCCCATCCATGAGTTCTTGACCCCCTAAGCTTTCTTACTTTTCGCCTCTTTCTTATAACCATGAAAGACACCAGAATTGATGCTTGAATACTATAAGAAATTTAAATTTTTCGATAAGAATGGGGGATGTGGCAAACTAAGAAATTAAGTACAACATGTTAAGTTGCCAGGTCCAACGAGGTATGTCAAAAATTTATAAACTTGCATCAATTTAGTATTGAGTAAAATTAGATTGATAAGAAGCTAAATAATAGTTAAATATACTCTGATAAGATGAGGATACCATCAAGATAAGCTTAAAGTTCATGAACTTATACATGTTGGCTTAACAATATTTGGGCTTGGTTGCTATTCATGTATGTAAATTATGCTGATCCTTAAATATTAGTTTCATGATAACTAGAGGAAACTACCTGCTTTTCAAATTTCTAGGCTATACTGTTGATTATGTTTGCTTAATATGCACAATTTTAGCATGATAAAATAAGGTAATATTGTAGCTTCTATAGGCTATGGTTTTAATGGTTTCAGGATTTATTAGTCTTATGAAGTTGTGTCATAGTATAAATGGTAGAAAAAGGATAGTTTTGATATAAGAAACTTTAGTGTATATGATGTTTCTCTTCATGAAACCAATAAAGAAGTGGGTGTCAGCATCTATTGTGGCCTATACATAACACCTCATCAGCCTTTCTTCTTAATCTCGTCAATAGCTACCGTAGCTTATCATTTAACTAAAGCCTCATGATTACATGAGACATGCCCAAACATATACTATATCTTCATAGCTTAAACCATCATATGGAAAAATTATTACATAGAATAGATAATTATCTCTCACAAACTTAGAAGCTACTAATAAAGTCGTTAAGCATACCCCTAAACATTAAACCTAGAATTGATAACATCTTCTATTGATTTAAGCAAATTTAAAAGAGAGTTCCGAATCAATACTGCAGCAAGTGGGAGCCATGTTCATTTTACTATCCTCCAGTAATGGTAAAATAATTATACCAATAAGAGAACTAAACATTAATGATGGTTGTTTTTTAGCATATAAAGATGGTAAGAAGTTAATATTGAAGAGAATAGGGGACTTAAATGATATTATCGTATACGTTAGGATTCAAGTAAACAATGTTCCAGGTATTAAAGCAAATGTTATGCTGAAACTAGCTGAATATAGTGAATTAAAAGCAGCTAAATTTGAAGAAAAAGAGGAAAAAGTAATTATACATTTAGTAGCTAGAGTAATAGATAATAATTTTTTCAGAAGATTACTTGACGACCTTAAGAGAATATCACATGTTAAAAAATATGATATAAGTATTTTAAACCATTCTCTTAATCAAACTATTAATAGCCTCACCACGATATCCTAGTTCACCACCATTTTTATAGTGTTTCTTTATTGATTTCTTATATCCTCCACTTGGTGGATGAAGGCGAAAAACGGGTTTTAATTTAGGTATTTCTTTCAATTTAATTTCATTGTTTGCAATGGCCTTTGCAAGATCATCTATTGATGTGTACTTCGTGTATTTTCTTACGTACTCATCTGTAAGTCTTTCATTACCAATTAAGTAACATCTCTTTTTAAGCACTAATGATATAGCTTCAGCTGATAATTCACCCCACGTAATCCAATTTGATGCCTTCTTCAACATTCCCCGAATTGATTGAGTATTTTCTACTATAACCATATGATGTGGCTTATGCAATTTTAATAGTGAAAGATTGGTCTTGATATCTGGATGTAAGCCTGAAGTTCCTCTTATTCTAATTACAGCAAGTAGTCTAGACAAAATTACCTCACCCAATCTTTAGGTAATTTCAAACTATAGGTCTTCTTGAGCGCTTCAAATGCTGATAGAGCAAGATTCATCGTTGTTCTAGTTTCCCCTCTAGTATATGAGTAAATATCCTCTATACCTGCAAGATTAAGCAATGTTTTCACTACTTCACTAGCTACTAGACCAGTACCTTTAGGTGCAGGAAGAAGCGTTATTTCAACAGACCCGGCTTTACCTACTACTTTAAGGGGTATACTATGAGAGCTCCCACAAATACATTCCCAACTGCCACATCCTCTCCTTACAGGAATTATATTAAGTTTTGCATCAAGAACTGCCTTTTCAATTGCGAAATGTATTTGTTTAGATTTTCCAACACCTATGCCTATGTATCCATCACCATTACCAACCGCAACCATAACCTTAAATCTACTAGTTTCACCAGCGTCGGTTTGTTTTTGAACAAGGTTTACAGCAATTATTTCACTCTTTAAATTTGGTAGTAGCGAATCGATTATTTCAACTTCTTTAATAGGTAAACTATTCTCAAAAATTTGATTAATTGATGTTATTTTACCTTCTTTAACAAGTTTTCCAGTTCTTGTTCGTGGAGTCCATTCCTTAAGGTTTTCAGCTAATGACATACTTCACCTACCATACGATTTTAATATTTTTAATTTAACTTCATCAAAATGAAGGGGAAGATCTACTGGAGATAAACTATTTGAAATATATTTCGAAAATTGCCTTTGATATTGAATCGGATTTTCTACTTGTAATTTTTCTGCATATTTAGCAATATGAAGACCTCTAATTCTTTCTACTGATGGAAGCATTCCATTGTCACAAACTATATTTAATCCAGCATCAATAGCTCCCCTTACAGCAGCGAAGATCCTTGATCCCCTCGTTACTGGATATCTACCTACGTATAACACAGCTTCTTTTACACCTTTCCTAATGGCCTCCAGTCCAGCTATCAAACCAACAAGATATGCTGCTGGAGTATTTCCAGTATGGTATTTCCAGCCGAATTTTTTAACTAGAAGTCTAGATGATGATGATGATATGACCACATCGCCACCAATTTTTGGCATTATCATTTGAACAAGAATTCCATTAAGGGACGGGCGAGGAGTGAACATAATTTTACCTGATTTCAATATTTCTTTTCTAAGTCTATAGTCCGTCTTTCCATCTCTATACCTTCTAAATTTTACTTTATATCGTGGGCCTTTAGCCATATCATCACCTCCTTTTTAGCCCTTTATCCTCTATGTATGCCTTAATCTGGGATCTTGATTTGAAAAAGCCTCCTTTAACCATTTTATAGAGCATTCTATAATCTTTTATGGATATTATTTTTCTATTTCTAAGAATTCTTAGAAAATGTCTCATAGCTCTGATTTTTAGGACATATTCCTTATTTTTAACATCCTTACGTGATCCCTTTCTACTTCCAAATCCCTTTCTTAATCCTTTCTTATGTTTAAGTCTTAATAAGCGTGACCTAAATTTACTAATGCCTTTTTTAGGTTTCTTTCTTACTAAACCTTCACTAATAAGCCTTTTAACATCCTTTCTAGTAACGGCTTCTGCTACCCTATCTATTTGCTCAGGATCTACCCAAATTCTTGATTTACCAACTTTTAATATATCCGATGCAAGTTTTTTTACAAGTTTAACAGTCATCGTGAAATCACCTTTGACTTTCAACATTTATTGAATTAAGTATTCTTATACCTAATTCTTTAGCTTTTAGTTCAATTATAGACCTTTTTCTAAATCCTACTGTATGTGCTATTACTGCTGCCTCCTCTTCAGGATTTATTTTAAGTAATTCTTTCTCATTATGAATAATTACAGGTTTAAATCCTGATGGATGAAAACTACGAATAATTTTAGGGCTTCTATATCCTACTTTAACGCGTGCTGGATATCCCTTCTTACATATTCTAATTTTATTTTCATTTCCCCGTGGCCTACGCCAGCCATCTGGTAATCTTTTAAGTCTCCATGAATCCATAACAATAAATTTAGGCTTTTTGCTATTTAACCTATCTTTTAATTTGAAACATCTTTTAACTGTTTTATTTAACCATTTCATGGGGCTTCACCTTTTAATTGAAGATATATACCATCCTGGAATACTCTTGGATCAAGCTCCTTGATGCGGGCTGCTTGACAGATATTTGCAGCTGTTTGGCCTACGTTTTCAATGTTAATACCAGCTACTACTACTTCATCACCTGAAACAGATACAGTAACATCATCACCAATTATTTTAGCTTTTCTAATGTCTTTTTCCCCTTTAAATGACTTAATCCAAACTTCCTTTAAATCCTCTTTAACTTCTACTGTTATTGGGAAATGTGAATATACAATTTTTAAAATATACTTAAATCCCCTTGTTACTCCTTTAATCATATTCTTAAGATGTGCTGCAACAGTTCCTACATTAGCTTTACTAAATTTCTTATAGTTAATAGCCTTAATAGTAATAGTTCTTTTATTAAATTCTATTTGAACAGGACATTTTGAGAAATCCCTACTTATAACTCCTTTAGGACCCTTTATAATGATTGTTTTACCATTTACTTTAACGCTTACGTTATCCGGTATTTCTATTGAAATATGATATAGATCCTTCTTAATGAGGGTTTCTTTAGTAGACATATGCTAGTAGAACACCTCCAAGTTTTTTACGTTTAGCTTCGTTATGAGTCATTATCCCCTGATTTGTTGAAACAATTATAGCGCCTAAATCTCTTGATGGGAGAAATCTTTTTTCAAAAATTTCATAATTGTTATGTTTAACTGGAAAGCGGGGCTTTATTGAGCCACAATTATTTATTCGGCCTAAAAGTTGAATTCTAAATTTTCCAGCTCTGCCATCATCTATGTACTCAAACTCACCTATATATCCTAATCTCTGCATTACCTTAAGTACTTCAGCAATAAGATGAGAAGCTGGCTTAATTATACACTCCCTTAATCCTCTATGTTCAGAGTTTTTAATCACTACAAGAGCGTTAGCTAAAGGATCTAACATCATTTTATACTACCTCATGAATATTTTTTAAAACCTATTTTCTCAGCCACCTCTCTAAAGCATCTACGGCACAATAGTAATCCGTATTTCTGTATTATTGCCTCATACGTGCCACATCGCCTACATTTCCGGCTTCCTTTACCAAACTCTCTTTTTTTAGGCATTCTATACTTTCCCATATTTTACTTCCCTATAATTTCAACATTAAATTCTTTTCTAAAAAAACTCATAGCTTCCTCCCTGCTAACTAAATGATTTTTTCCAATCTTCGACTGTTTACGTCTTCTTAGTTTAACCCTGTATCCAGGTCTTGATAATAATACACATACATCCATTCCAAAAATTCCAAGATTGGGATCATACTTCACACCTGGTATTTGGATATGTTCCTTAATGCCGAATGACATATTACCTCTATTATCAAAACATCTAGCTTTAACTTTATTACCAATAGCCGCTAAAGCATTGTATAAAAAATTCTTTGCTTTTTCTTTTCTTAAAGTCACGGTACACGCTATGTTTTCACCTTCTTTAATTTTAAATTCCTTTATAGTTCTTTTAGCTTTTCTAGGTACAGGCTTTTGCCCAGTTACCATTTCAAGAACCTGCATAGCTTTACTTAGTTTTTCCCCAGAGCTACCTACTCCAATATTAACTACGACTTTTTCTATTCTAATTTTTTTCATTGGTTCCTCCATAATTTACACCTACAGCGTTGGTAAAGTTAGTAGGGGTTTTTCATTACCTATTGGAAATACATATTTTAATATTGTCTGAAAAACAGTACCATCTAATTTCTGGATTGAAGCTATGTTAAGATCCCTTTTCCTTACAGTTTTAAGCTCAATCAACCTACCAGTTAAACCTATATTTTTCCCACCTATAACTATTACTAATGGATTACTATTGAGCTTTACATAATCCATCAACTTACCTTCAGGAACTGATATTTTAATAGTATCAAATCTTGATAAATTAAATAAGGAAGTGTTTTCAGATCTAAGCTCTATTGTTCGCCCATCATGTAAATTCAGTTGAATATTGCCATTATTAACTAATATCTTATTTTCAATTCTACAAAGTTTGTATGAAGCTTCATTTTCAGGAATTTCTATTAAACTTATGACTCTATTTTGATGAGGTATTACTCTATAGTGTTTATTTAATGATACTAAACTTAGCACATCCATGAATCCTACGGGAAAACGATGGTCTCTTCTGACTATATTATCTATTTTGACAAGTCCTTGAGATAGTATTCTCTTAGCTTCTTTCATTGTCAACGCATATCTAAATAAATCCCTAAGAACTATTCCTAAAGGTATAGAGTACCATGCTGGGTGGGGGCCAGGTGATGGTTTTATAGTCCAGGTATATTCCTTCCTATGTATTGGCCAGAATGCTGGTGATGCATGTCTTTTTAAATGTCTTGAAGAACCTTTTTTACTCATTACTTTTCACCATTCCTTTAATACGATCTAAGATAAATTGGCGGTACTTATCACTTAAATCAAGTTTAATTATTTCAACTTTTGAAGGATGAATTGGTCTTAAAATGGAGGATCCATCAGCTTTAGTTAGAGCAACACCTTCAACATATATTCTTACCTTTTTTAAATCAACTCTTATAACTTTTCCTTCATGTCCTCTAAAATCACCTCTAAGTATTCTAACTACATCACCTTTTCTAATAGAAAATCTTTTAACACCATGTTGCCGTACAAGTTCGTCAGAAAGCTTCGCACGAATCATTTTTTGTTTTGTATGAAGAGGAGCTTTAAAGAAAAATTTTCTTTGTTTTCGTGGTTGACTCATACTATACACCTAGAGAATCATCGTTGCAAGTGCCGCAAGTTTTGGAAATCTATCAGCAGCCTCCTTAGCTATAGGACCTCTAACCTCAGTACCCTTTGGATCACCCTCAGGTGTAACTATAATTGCAGCATTGTCTTCAAACTGTACCCATGTACCATCCATTCTCCTAAAGGGCTTTCTTTGACGTACAATTATTGCTCTAACTATTTGTCTTCTCATTTCTGGTGTACCCTTCTTCACAGATGCAACAACCATATCACCAACAGTAGCTGAAGACATTCTTCTTAGTCTTATTTTAAGCTTTTCAACACCAATAACTTTTAGCTCTTTTGCACCACTATTATCAGCACATTTTAATATAGTTCCAACCATTATTCCTCTACTGAGTCCCGGCCTATATGATATACCAACTAAATGCTTACCACGTTTAGCCATTTCACACTACCTCCCCAAAATTCCAATGATAACGTGAGCTACAGTCTTAGCAAGGGGACGACATTCATAAATAATTACTTTATCACCTTTTTTAGCATTAATGCATGGAGGATTATGTGCATGTATTTTTGACCGCCTACGTTCATATCTGCCATATTTATCATCCCTAATCGCGTATTCATAAATAACTGTAGCTGTTTTCTGCATTTTAGTACTTATAACTATGCCTTTTATCATACGGCCTCGAACGCTTAGATTTCCATGATATGGACAGTTTTTATCATTACATTCCTTTTCTATAGGCTTTACTTCTGGAATATTAAAATTTCTTACCATAATATACACCTCTTCTCTTGATTCTTTCAGCAAGTGTACCTATAAGTCCTTCACCATTTACCTCAACAACATAGTTGTTATGTAAGTATAGACGTAATACCGCAGATTTCTTTAGAAGCTTCTTTATCCCACTACATGTCAGTATAGTAATCATATTTTGAGATTCATCAATTATAGTTCCATATACAGGTTTGAATGCATGAAATGGAGAATAAATTTTCGCCTTTACTCCTATTATCGAGTTATTAAGTACATTATCTGGATTTAACTTCAATTTTTACACCTTTTTTAATCTCATTTTCAATCGTTAGAATTCTAGCTATAACCTTTCTAATTTCTCTTATTCTACCTGGATTTTCAATAGTGCCAGAATTTTTCTGTGCTTTAAGTCTAAGAAGCTCCGCTCTTAATTCATTCAACTTCTTCCTTCTCTCATCAGCCTTCATTTCTCTCAACTCTTTCAATTTAAAAATAGCCATAATACTTACTTCACCTGAGTTGATGCTTCCAGAGGCTTAAATATTAAATCCTCCGGAGAATACATTGGTTGAAGTATCTTAACTTTAACTCCATAAAGACCTGGTTTTAACAAAACATAAGTAACAGCTTCATCAACAAACATTTTATATGGATTACCTGCCTTAATAAGTAATCCTGCACGATATTTCTCATATCGTGCACGCTCACTTGTAAGTTTTCCTCTAATAGTTATTTCAGCTCCCTTCGCACCAGCTCTCATGATTTGATTTAGAGCTGCAAATGCCGCTCTTCTAAAATGTATTCCCCTCTCAAGTGCTGAAGCAATTCTACCTGACATAATCTTAGCATTCAATTCAGGAACGGTAATAGGAGTTACTGCAATTTGTGGATTTTCAATCTTAAAAATGGTTTCAAGCTTCTGAGCAAGCTCACGAATTGTTGTGCCATGCCTCCCGATAACAAGCCCTGGTCGCTCAACATACAGAGTAATACGTGTACCAATAGCTGTTTTTCTAATATTTACACCAGCATATCCTGCTTTTTTAACTTCCCTTGAGAAAAACTCGTCGATCTCCATTTTTGTAACTCCTCTATTTATAAAGTATTTTTTAATTATTACCATAGGTTATCTCTCCTCAACAACGATTTCAATATGAGTTAATACATGAAAAAATGGTGTTGATCTCCCAAAAGCTCTGGGGATGTACTTCCTAATTTTAAAACCACGATGAGATGCTGCATGAGTTATATATAATCTGGAAATATCGAGGCCTTTGCTTTCAGCGTTTGCCTCAGCATTCTTTAAAACTTTTAAAATATACTTTGCAGCCTTAACAGGATATCTTCCTGCCGGCCATCCGCTAAGTCCATGTCTATGAGAGACTTTTTTAAAATATCGTTTATAGGGTATAGGGCGTTTTAAGTTCATAACCTCTTCAAGTAGTTTTTTCGCAGCTTCCAACGATAAGCCTTTAATACATGCACATATTTCACGAGCTGCCTTAGGGCTTATAGGCAACTCACGTCCACTTGCAATAGCTGTTTTTTCCAGGTCTAATCCGGTAACTGAGTACTTCCATGTTGGCATTATATTCACTATATTGATTAACTTAAACTAACATTTAATAAGACATCTATATAAATTTTATAGTGATATAGAGAAATGTGGTAACCTAATCTGCCTTTTAGGTAGTTGTAGTTATAATGTTATTTGCAGATTTCAATATGTTATTGATTTCCAAATCTTCTATTTTACTATACCGGATTTAATGTTATTGGGAATTTGCTTTTACTAAGATATATTCTATAGACTTCTAATACTGAAAGTACCTGTTATATGCTTTTAGTGTTTGCTAGATTATGAAGTATTGTTGGCAATTAATATTAGCTTCTAGTGCCTTAGGACTTCATGAATAAACTACTTAATGTTAATGAGTTCCTAAATAAATAGCATAATACTCTTAACTAACATTTAATAGGGCATAAACCGGCTAACATTAACTATGCACATCCCACTCAAACTATAAGCTTTCTAGGAGCTTGAATTGCTAACAATAATCTCCTTAACTTACCTACCTCAACAGAGTCTTAGAAAACCAAATCTCAGACAATATTTTAGTTTCTAAGACTAAAGTTAGATGTAAAAGCTATACTAAATATAGTTTATAATATTTTCAGATATTCTATTAGCTACGATATAAAATCTCTTAATTCTAATGTTTAATTTAATAGCTAAATCTCTAGTATCATGCTATATGGTTTAATAATTTAAAACCTTACAACAAGACTTCTAATACTAACATGAATAAATTATAAACAAATAATAAATCTTAAGCTATCACATTCTTTAGATGGTTTTCCGGACATCATCATTAAACCTCTCAATGCATTGTAGCAAAAAGAAGACCTATTATTAATGATTTAAACCTCTTAATATACAACTACAAGCTAGAGAGTTAACATGCAATTTCATTCTTGATGGGTGAAATATAAAAACTATAACTAAACGTAAGGAGTCCCTCTAACAAACATAATAAACTTCACAGCATCACCATGAATAAGGGAAACCTAAATAAACTAAAATTTGCAAAGCCCTTTAGACAACCCATAAATATAAATACTATTATTAATAATAAGTCTAGTTTCCTTTAGGAGGATGATGTAGAGTATGGGTCATAGAAAGAGTCATGCACCCCGTAGAGGGTCGATGGCGTACTACCCAAGAGTAAGAGTAAAAAGAGTTATACCTAGAGTTAGATCATGGCCGGAAGTTAAGTTAAGCGTTCCTAGGCTTCTAGCTTATCCATGTTATAAAGCAGGGGTAACTCACGCTATAGTTACAGATATTAAACATACAAGTCCATTAGCCGGTAGGGAAGTTGTTATCACTTCATCTATTTTAGATGCCCCACCAATATTTATATGCGGATTTAGGGCTTATGTTAAGGACCACCTTGGTTATCTTAAATCTTTAACGGAAATATGGAGTGAGAAAATTCCTAAACATATAGATAGAATATTAACAATAAGTGATAATTACAAAGAAAATATTATAGAAAACATTGAGAGAAGGAAGAAGACAATTATTGAAAATCTTAATAAAATAGTCGAATTTAGAGCTATAGTTTCAACTCAGCCATACCTTATTGGTCTTAAAAAGAAGCCGGAGCTTGTTGAGGTAAAAATAGGTGGAGGTACTATAGATGTACAATATAATTATTGCTTACAAATAATTGGTAATGAAATTTATCCAAAACAGATCATAAATGAAGGACAATATGTTGATGTTATATCAATTACAAAGGGTAAGGGCTATCAAGGAGTTGTAAAAAGATTTGGTGTTAAAATTCTTCCACATAAATCAAGAAAGGGAAAGAGAGATATTGGTGCTATAAGTCCAGCCGCACCATCAATGTTATTTTATATACCTAGATCTGGACAAATGGGCTTTCATCAAAGAACAGAATTTAATAAGTTAGTATTAAAAATCGGTGATAATGGCTATGAAGTTACTCCTAAAGGCGGTTTTCTCCATTATGGTGTTGTTAGGGATCATTATATAATATTGAAAGGATCTATTCCTGGACCTGCAAAAAGACTTATAATACTTAGGCATCCTATCCGCCCTCCGAGAACATTATCCCAGTTGAAACTTGTTACTATAGATACGGATTCCAAGCAAGGATAGGTGCTAACAATGTTTAAACTGGACCAAGTTATAAACGTTTATGGGTTGGATGGAACTATTGTAGATAAAATTTCAATCCCATCACTCATATCATCAATAACGATTAGAAAAGATGTTATTAGACGAGCTTTTATATCTGTTTTCACAGCTAAGCTTCAGCCAAAGGGACGAGATCCTATGGCAGGTAAAAGAACAACAGCGGAAAGCCTTGGAGTAGGTCTTGGATTAGCACGAGTTCCACGTGTGAAAGGTGAAAGATATCCTAAAGCATCGCAAGCTGCCTTTGCCCCATTTACAGTTGGAGGAAGACGATGCTTCCCACCAAGACCTGAAAAAATTTTAAGAGAAAAAGTAAATAAAAAAGAGAAGAAGTTAGCACTTATATCAGCAATAGCAGCATCATTTAACCCCGTACTTGTTAAGCTTCGCGGTCATGTAGTAGAGCAAGTACCACAAATTCCTCTTGTTATAGATGATGGGATTTCCTCCATCAGGAAAGCTTCAGAGCTTAGATCAATATTCATGAAATTAGGTTTATGGTTAGATGTTCAAAGAGCAAAGAATTCACGTAAACGTTTATCTAGTGTTGCTAGAAAAAGAAGAAAGAAAGTCTATCGAAATGCTAAATCCGTATTGATAGTGGTAGATTCTGATAATGGTATATCGAAAGCTGCAAGAAACTTTCCTGGAGTTGATGTATGTAATGTCTCAAGCTTAAATATTTCCCTTTTTGCTCCTGGTTCACATCCTGGAAGACTAACAGTATGGTCCAGATCAGCTTTTATGAAATTGTTTAAATTATTTGGTGAAACATTTTATGAGTGATGAAAGCTACTACAAAACTATTATTGCTCCAATATCTACTGAGAAATCTCTAAGTCTAAGAGAATCTCAAAATAAGTTAATATTCATAGTGGATAGAAGAGCAAATAAAAGGGAAGTTAAAGAAGCAATAGAAAAACTTTTTAATGTAAAAGTAGAAGACGTCAGAACATACATTACAAACAAAGGTGAAAAAAGAGCTATAGTTAAGCTTAAACCAGAGTTTAAAGCATCAGAAATAGCTACAAAATTAGGTTTAGTATAGGTGGTTTAATGGGTAAGAGAATCCTTGTTCAAAGAAGAGGACGTGGTGGATCAGTATTTATTTGTCCATCATGGAAAAGAATAGGAGATGTTAAATATAGAGAACTTGACGAAAAAGAGAAAAATGGAAAATTGACTGGTAAAGTAGTAGCTCTATTACATGATCCTGGTAGAGGCGCTCCGGTAGCTAAAGTAGTCTTTGAGGATGGTAGTTCACAATTGATGGTTGCGCCAGAAGGCATATTTACAGGGCAGGAAATTAATATTGGTTCTGAAGCCTCATTGGCAATAGGTAATGTTTTACCATTAGCTAAAATACCTGATGGTAGTTTAATATGTAATATCGAACGCATACCTAATGATGGAGGTAAATTCGCAAGAACTTCTGGAAGTTATGCTGTAGTTCTCGCTCATGATCCTAATAAAGTAACAATAAAACTACCGTCTGGTAAAATGGTGGCCCTAAATCCAAGTTGTAGAGCAACTATAGGTATTGTAGCTGGTGGTGGCAGAGCTGAAAAGCCAATGTTAAAGGCTGGAGCTACTTATCACTTATCAAAGGTTAAAGCGTGGAAGCCCGTAACTGTAAGAGGTAAAGCTATGAATGCCGTAAGTCACCCTCATGGCGGAGGACAACATCCAACTGGCGGCACCCCTACTTCTAGAACGGCTCCTCCAGGACAGAAGGTAGGTCATATAGCGTCAAGAAAAACTGGAAGACGATAGATTTTTATACTGTTGTTAAAATTTAATATTCAAGGTGGTTAAATGCCTGAGTTTATGTACAGAGGATTCACCATTGAACAATTGCAGAAATTAAGTATGGATGAATTTATAAGTTTGCTACCTGCCAGACAGAGAAGAAGCTTAAAAAGAGGATTAAGTATAGAGAAAAGAGTTCTTTTAGAAAAAATAAGAAGAGCTAAAAAGAGACAGGAGAAGGGGAAAAAAGTAATTGTGAAAACCCATATAAAAGATCTGATAATTTTACCTGAGATGGTAGGAGCATCATTAGCTGTATATAATGGCAAAGACTTCATTGAAATTACAATAACACCTGAAATGATTGGGCATTATATTGGCGAATTCATCATAACAACAAAAACAGTAAAACATGGTTCTCCAGGTCTTCGTGCAACTAGATCCTCAATGTATGTTCCATTAAAGTAATAAATTTCTATAGCCACATATTATGATATAATTACTATTATGTTCTTGTTCTTAGAGACTCGATACTTATTTATTCTGTCTTCATTTGTATAATTAGATGAGTGTATAACGTAATTCCTAATGATATAGTATTATGAGCCTAAATATGGGTATCCTTAAACAAGCTATTTGATAAGAGTTTCAATATATTAGATACATGTAATAGGACTTTGTAAGCTTAAGCATGTTTATTTATTTGTTCCCTTTCCCCGAAAGACTAGTAATTAAATTAAGAATTGAAAGAACAATATACAATGCTTCTTCAGTTCTAATAGTTTGCGTTCCCTGATTTGGTGCAAAATTTATTACATAATTGGCTACATCATCTAGATTTACATGCTCCCTAAAACATATTTCATATAATCCTTCAAAGTGAGAGCCGAAAACCAATAGAATAGAGTCTATACTTTTTAGATCGTTAAGAAGATTTAGATACATCTTTGTAATTGATGTACCATGTTTTGATGTAGCAATTTTAAGTCCCTTAAATTTCCTAAGCACTTCAGGAAGTGAGTTATTAGTTACTTTAACAGTATAACCATAGTAGTTTTCTAACTTATTCCTATCCACTAATTCTAATTTTAGTTTATTATTTATGAGCCTTACTTTAAAAAGAAGCTTTTTCTTAATAGGAAGCTTTTCACCCACCTCTATGATAACAGGCTTTCTTAAGCCTATTTCAACTATGGCTTTATTTCCTCTATATGATAAAACTACGCCTTCTCTTACTTCATCCTCTTGAACCTTATCACTTGAAACTAAATGGTGACTAATACATATTGGAGGTAGAATACCTACATATTTTAAATCCTTCTTTAATGGATATATGATCCTACGAAGATAGGGGGCTGTACTCAAGTAGTTAAGTACTTTACTTAAGAATAGAGCATTACTAAAATAACCATTTCTATCTCTATATATTATGACTTCATCTACTTTAAATATTGAAAAACAACGTGAAATAAATCCTAAACGCATCGTTTTCTCTCTTATATGTGGAGTTTCAGAAAAGAGAGATTGTGGAATTGCTATTACTAGTTTAAGTTTATTCTCAATCATCTTTAATCAAAATATCTAGTACTATTTCTTTCTCTCTTTTAATTTCTTTTCTTCAGGTTTTTCGCTTTTTATCTCTTGAAGAATTGTTGTACGTTGTCTTCCACCCAAGTGTATCACCTAAAATTCATATGGTAAATCCTAGCTAAATCTTTTTCGATTAAATAGTACTTGACCACATTCTATATTTTCTAGAAACTATAATGTGAGACTAAAATGCATTAAGGAGTTTAATAAATAAGGTTTTTACCATTATTAACATAAGCTAAGTTAAAAGTATAATCAGCCATCTTAAATATATATGCATAAAGCTTAATAATACATATGATTTATTTGTAACTTATAAGGGGTGATTTGTATTACTGTACCACTAGAGAAAGTAGATAACTATACTTGGAGGATACCAATAGCATTTAAAAAAGGTATGAGAGTTCCTGGAGTTGTTTTCGCAGATGAATTTTTACTGAGGAAGATGCTTGAAGATCTTACTCTAGTCCAATGTGCCAACGTAGCTTTTTTACCTGGAATTTACAAATATAGCATAACTCTTCCTGATGGACATCAGGGTTACGGCTTTCCAATAGGAGGAGTTGCAGCCATAGATGCTGATGAAGGAGTAATAAGTCCAGGAGGTGTTGGATATGATATTAATTGTGGTGTTCGTTTAGTACGAACAGATTTAGAAAGAGATGACATAAAAAAGGTTCTCCCAGAGCTTTTAAATGTAATATTTAAAAATGTACCAAGCGGAGTCGGTAGTGAAGGAAAATTAAGATTTTCAATTACAGAGTTAGATAAGGCTTTAATAGAGGGTGTAGACTGGGCTATTAGTAAAGGATATGGGTGGCCTGAAGATAAAGAGTATTGTGAAGAAAATGGATGTATGAAAGAATCTGATCCTAGCAAAGTATCAAACAGAGCTAAACAAAGAGGAGCCCCACAACTTGGAACACTAGGAGCTGGAAATCATTTTTTAGAAATACAGTATGTTGAAAAGATCTATAATTTACATGCAGCTAAAGTATTTGGAATAACGCATGAGGGGCAGGTAACAATCATGATACATACGGGGTCTAGAGGATTTGGTCATCAGGTTTGTAGTGACTATCTGAAAGTTATGGAGCATGCTGTTCGAAAATACAATATATATCTACCAGATAGAGAGCTTGCATGTGCACCAGCTAAATCTAATGAAGCAGAGAACTATTTTGCAGCTATGGCTGCAGCTGCAAATTATGCATGGATAAATAGGCAATGCATACTGCACTGGATTAGAGAATCCTTTGAAGAAGTATTTAAGACTTCAGCTGAGAAACTTGGCCTATACTTAGTGTATGATGTTGCTCATAATATAGCAAAACTTGAAACTCACGAAGTTAGTGGAGGTTATAAGAAAGTATTCGTACATAGGAAAGGGGCTACAAGAGCGTTTCCAAAAGATCATCCTGACATACCAGCAAAACATCGTTCAGTAGGTCAAGCCATAATACTACCAGGTAGTATGGGCTCAGCATCATACTTACTACTTGGTGATGAAAGAGCTATGAAGATTACTTTTGGCTCTACAGCTCACGGTGCTGGAAGAATGATGAGCAGAGAGGAAGCGATCAGAAAGTTTTCACCATCTAGAGTAGAAAATGAGCTCAGAGGACATGGGATATTAATCAAAGCTGCAAGTAAAGACGTCATCTCTGAGGAAGCGCCATTAGCGTATAAAGATATAGATAAAGTAGCAGAAGTAAGTCATAAAGTTGGTATAGGCACATTAGTTTGTAGACTAGTTCCACTAGGCGTCGTTAAGGGATAATAACTTTAATGGATCTTGTTAATTACTACTTATAATACTTAATCACTTCATTTAAACTATTATGTTATTTTATTATTTAATTTTGCTTTATAGCTGCTTTCCTCTATTTTTATGAGAGAAGCTTTAGTATCTATGAGGAGTCTTGATAAGTCACTTTAGACAGTTCAATAATCGAGACCGAAAGAAGGGGTTATAAACTATGATGAATTTAAATTAAGAAGCTTAAAATACATGTATTTGTTGATGAGAACTCCATGTCTTAAACTTTGCTATAGAGTCTAGAGACGAGCACGACTTTCATATATCCAATACAAATTTCACAGCATATATAGAATTTAATTGAGAAATTTCCATTAATGAATAGGTAGGTGATTTTATTTCTTTTCCTTTTTTATGAATAGCAGGATTAAAAGGCTCTCCGTAAACCTCCCCATTTAATATAAAATCTAAGTTTTCCTTTTCAATCTTATAAACTTTAAATTTTGAAAAAACAAAACGTGTAGTGTCGAAGAGATACAATAATTCTTCAAGCCAATTATACAACAAACTATACTCATCAATTCCCCTTACATGAATATTAAATACGTTAGTAGGACGAATTTCAGAAATATCAGTTATAACATTAAACATAGCTTCAGCCGCATTCTCAAAGGCTTCACTAAGTGTTAGCCCATAGGCAACAATGTAAATATCAGATGTATGAGGTAAATAACTATATTTTTTATCGTAACCTGACATAATAGAAGATAAAGGTACGATCTTATTAAGCTTATTTAGAATTAACATGAGCTCAATGTAATAATAAATCTATGTTTTTAAAGATCTATTAATACTATTTATAGTACCTTTATCAGGCTTGACTATGTCTAAAAGTTACTATATGAAATACCAAGATAAAGCTTCTAGCTTCAAAAACTGATAGTATTTCAATGTAAGAAGCCCTATTTCATCACAAAACGTCTCCAGCTGATAACTTCAACAAAGTCTAACACCTAAGAAATAAGACATACCAAAGCTAAAAGAGTAAAGATTACTTGCAACAACGTGTAAAAACTCACACAAAAGTCATAAGTCAAAAATTTGTTCACATAGTTTTATATAGAGCTAGCAGCTAAAAATTTAATTTACTATTTATAACATTTAGCACATTACATGTGCGTGTTTGTGAAGGTGTACATGCCTATGCTTTCTAAACGCTGCAAGGCTATACAGGGCAGAGAGCCAAGATCGCTTTTTAACAAACTAGTTTCCCATGTCAAGTTTATCTACATGAAATGCGGAGCTCAAATAAAAACTCAATTTATTTTTTGGAGTTAGCGCCGGGGGTGGGATTTGAACCCACGCACCCATTAGGGCACAGGCTTTCTTAACAATTAACTCAAGGCTTACGCAGTACTGCGCCTTAGTCCACTCGGCCACCCCGGCAGTTAAACATGAATAACTAGTAAATAAAAATGTTACTTTATATTAATTCAATTTCTATATAAACTTCATCAGGTATTGGTACTCTCATTATTTGACGTAATGTTTTATCATCAGCATCTATATCTATTAGTCTTTTATGTACTCGCATTTCCCAATGGTCAAAGGTATGACTACCTTGCCCACTTGGAGCTTTTCTTGTTGTTACAATAAGTTTTTTAACCGGTAATGGAATTGGCCCTGAAACTTTAATACCGTTTTTCTTTGCAATTTCCTTTATTTCATTACAGATATTTGTAAGCTTTTCTAAATTTGAACTACTAAGTCTAATTCTAGCCCTTTGTGGCATTTTAACTCATCACTAGATCTATTTTACAACTGCAGGTTTTACATCCCTCACTATACCTGCAGCTATTGTTCGTCCCATATCTCTTATTGCAAATCGCCCAAGCTGAGGAATTTCAGAGTATTTTTCAATTACAACTGGCTTTAATGGTTTAAACTTTACTAGTGCGCTATCTCCTTGCTTAATAAATTTCGGGTTTTCCTCTATTGTTTCACCAGTTCTTGGATTTATTTTCCTTAGTAATGTGTCAAATCTGCATGGAATTGTTGATGTATGTACATGAAGAACAGGCGTATATCCAGCTGCAATTGCTGTCGGATGATAAAGCACAAATATCTGTCCTATAAATTCCTCAACTACGGTCGGTGGTTTAGTGGTATGCCCAGCTACATCACCACGCCTAATATCAGATTTACCTAATCCTTTTACATTAAAACCTATGTTATCTCCAGGTATTGCCTTTTCAAGTCTGGTATGATGCATTTCAATTGATTTGACTTCACCGCTCTTATTTGCAGGTAGAAATATCACCACATCACCAACTTTTAATACCCCAGTTTCAACTCTTCCAACAGGTACTGTACCAACACCCGCTATTGAAAGAACACTCTGTAAAGGAATTCTTAATGGTTTATCAATGGGTTTTGGTGGTTCAGTGAAGGTGTCGAGAGCTTCGTATAATGTTGGTCCTTTATACCACGTCATATGCTCGCTTCTCTTAACAATATTATCTCCATACCATGCTGATATTGGTACGAATATCATCTTAGATGCATCATAACCTACGGTTGCTAATAGTTTTCCTAAAGCTTCTTTGACCTCTTTATATCTTGCCTCACTCCAGTTTACCGATGGATCATCCATTTTATTTATTACAGCTATCAATTGCGTAATTCCTAAAGTTCTTGCAAGAAATACATGCTCTCTTGTTTGGCCAGCAGGTCCAATACCGGCTTCTGTTTCACCTTTCTTAGCTGAAATTACAAGTAAAGCAGCATCAGCTTGGGAAGTTCCAGTTATCATGTTTTTAACAAAGTCTCTATGTCCTGGACAATCAATTATTGTAAAGTAGTATTTTGGGGTTTCAAATTTCCAAAATGACAAATCAATAGTCATATCTCTTTCACGTTCCTCTTTTAATTTATCAAGAACCCATGCATATTTTGCAAATTCCTTACCAGATTTTTTAGCCTCTTCTTCTATTTGTTGTAGTGTTCTCTGGTCTAAATGGCCTGTTAAAAACAATAAATGACCTGTTGTTGTACTTTTACCATGATCTACATGTCCAATTACTACTAAGTTTAAGTGCGGCTTACTAGATGACACACGCTTCCCCCTCAACTATGGATTTAAGCTATTAATTAAACTTTTTGGTATATTAGTGTTTTACGCTAATATATAGTTTTAGTAACTATATATAGCTTCATAAATTTTAGCTTTATTTGGGTTCTCTCTGTCTTACTGAATGAATTTTGGGTTTATTGATTTTATATATATTTATACTAATCATGTTAAGAGGAGCTATATTGATGAATTTTGTAGGTTTGGGTCTAGTTATGTATAGTCATGGACTTAAGGAGTGTAAAATCTTGATGTCTATCTATTCTAATTGAGGGGAAGTTATGGAGTTAATTTGTTATTGAATTCATCTCAAAACTATTTAAGCCTTTCTTTCCTTGTTTTCTTTATGGAGTTTCGTGAGCTTAGTGATTTTGAGTGGGGGATCATTAAGCCTCTTCTTCCTCCTAGGTCTAGGGTTGGTAGGCCTAGAGCTGATGATAGGCGCATCATAAACGGCATACTCTACGTCCTCACCACGGGCTGTAGGTGGATGGATATGCCTGTTGAGTATGGCTCGTATAAGACTGCCTGGAGGAGGCTTAAACGCTGGCAGGATGAAGGAGTATGGGATAGGATATTCAAAGCGTTAGCATCTATTAGAGAGCATGGAATGGTTGCTGTAGATAGCTCAACTGTTGAGGCTAAAAAGGGGGAGAAGTAATGGGGTACGATGGTTTCAAGCATAGGAAGGGGACGAAGATACATGCATGCGTAAACAAGGATTCCATGCCTCTAAACATAGCTATAGGGCCTGGGAATGAGCATGACTCTAAGAAGATTGTAGAGCTTGTAGAAGGATTGGATGGGAAGCCTGGGCAGCTCTACGCGGACGCAGCATACGACATGGAGCCCATAAGGAGAGGCTTAGAATCCATGGGGATAGAGCCTAACATACCCGTGAACCCTAGGAATGGTAGGAAGCCTAGACCATACAATACTGAGCTATACAAGAAGATGAGAAGTGCCGTGGAGAGGTTCTTCGGGTGGATCAAGAGCTTCAGGAGGATAATTATAAGGTATGAGAGGCTAGCATCAACATACAAAGCCCTAGTAACAATAGCATCCATAATCATTCACCTAAGATACGGAATTTTGAGATGAGTTCATTATTAAACATCTTAATGCTTAGACTAAAAATTATCAATTAATAAGATCTTGGAAAATCTGATGATTAGTAATATAGTAAATGTAATAAATCATGAGAATACTATATTAACATATACATAACCTAACCGTAACTATAAGATCATACATCAATAATAAATTAATATCATCAGAGTAAAAAATTAAAAATGCTTTGCGGCTTAATTCTTCGATAATTGTACTTCTTATAGTAAACTGATATGAATTAGAGATTAATAACGAAATTTTCCAGCTTCATAGGGTTAAATTTACAAATTCAAAATTAATCCACAAGCTTTAAAAACATAAATAAACTAGCACTCTAATAAGGGAGTGCCAATAAGAATTATTATAATTAAAATTAAGTAAGATAAGATCAGAGAATATATTGATGTTTAGCTCAATAAACTAGGTTGTATGCATCTTATCTTGAGGCAAAAGCTATTCTCTCTATTTCATCCTTTTTCTGTATTGCGTATGATTTCGGATCGTTAGTAGCAGCTAATATTAGCTCATCCGCTAAACATTCTTCTATTGGTTTGGGACTTCTAAATGTCATTATCCGAGCTCCCTGAGCTATATGACGCAATGCAAGATCGACTCTTCTTTGTGGTGCAACATCAACTGAAACGTGATACACAACTCCACCGTATGCTATTCTTGTTGTTTCCTCCCTTGGTCCAGCATTCTCTATAGCCTTTACAAGTACTTGCATTGGATTTTTGCCTACTTTTAAATAAATAATGTCAAAGGCATGCTTTACAATATTAATGGCTAGTATTTTCTTGCCAGAATTTTTCCCAGGATTTTTTGTACCTGGTTTATGCATTAAGTTATTTACGAGCCTCTCTACTATTGACACTGTACTTTTTTTAAATCTTTCCTTAGCGTGTCTACCTCCAGAGTGAGGTATGAAAATAGGTTTAAGACAAATGTATCTAGCTAAACCAGGATCTTCTACTTTGATATCATCAAAGGACCACTTACCGAATAATAGAATTTTCTGATTATTACTTAATGAGGAATCATTAGACATCATAAACGATTACCTTACAGGTTTCTGTTTTTTACCTAGTAGTAATGCTTTTAATGAAACACCATTAACCTTTATAACTTGATACCTAACACCTGGGAGGTCTCCATAGGCTTTGCCCATAGGACCACCTATTCCACAGATTATAACCTCATCATGCTCATCCACAAAGTTTAAAGCACCATCACCTGGAAGAAACGCAGTAACTTGCCTCCCATTTTTTATTAATTGTACACGTACACATTTACGTACAGCCGAGTTTGGTTGACGTGATTCAATTCCCACCTTCTCTAAAACAATGCCTCTAGCCATAGGTGCACCTTCAAGCGGGTCTACTTCTTCATCAAGTCTTAACATTCTTCGTTTATAATATCTATAGGACCATTTGAATTTCTGCCGCTTTCGTCTTAAATTCCTTGCAGCATATAGTCCTCGAGGAGATTTTTTAGCCATAGTGTCCACTAATAGCTAAAAGCTAAATTTATAAATTTTGCTAAGCCAAAGTTTGATGTAGAATTAAAGACTTATAAGGTGGAAAACGTTTTTAATTAAGCTTTATGTGAGGAACTTTACAGGATTGAGTATGAGGAGGCTTTCACTGTATCGGGATGGTGGATAAGAGATTAATTTCAAATTGTACTTAAGACTAAGTTAAGACAAACTTATGGATTATTAGTGTGCTAGTAATTTACTAAAATTTTTTATTTCATCTCTTATGTTAGCTTCTTCTTAGATAATTCTATTTTTCAAGTATGCTTTAAGCAGCCCAATTACACTATCAGTTCCTTTATAGATTTTAAAAATTACTAGTCCCTAAACTAGTCTGTAAGAGCTTGCAATTTCTTGGAATATGAAAGCCATTCTATTCAAACTTAGCTTAATAAAAATTAAAACAGATGGCTAAACTATAAATAATTCCAGGGTAAAATAGCTCATAATAGCCTTGTTTAATAGTAGAGAACATAATGAGTTTAAGGTGAAGTTAAGCAACCATTACATTACTTATATCAAAATATCTTTTCAAAATTAGCTTAATTTTTTGAATATTTTTTCCATCTTTACCTATAGCAAATCCCTTATCCACCGGATCCACAGTTATTGATACTGTCTTTTTATTATCTGGTAGAGTAGATACTTTAACTAACTTAACTCTTGCTGGATATAAAGCATTCTTTATAAACTGCTCGATACTATCTGCATATTCAACAATTTCTATGTTTTTGCCAATTACTTTCTTAATTCTCTTGATATTTATGCCATTTTTACCTATTGCAATTCCGGCGTATCCTGGATTTACAATAAAAATTATGCGACTGTTATCATCGTCAATTATACAATCTCTTATTTGTGCACCGGTCAGAGTTTCGAACAATGTAATGTATCTGATTTCATCTGATGCTAGTTTAATGGTTGGCATAGCTATTCCCACAGATTTGTAGTATTCCTGATTCACCAGGATCTTCTACAACTATTGATGATATAAAAAATGGTTTACCACATAGACCACCTAGGCCTAAACTTGAACCAGAGAAGTTATATAACCGTACATTTAGAGACTTGGCTAATTGAATAATATAATCCTTCATAGCTTTAGGCATATTTTCGGCAACTATAACTAATTTAGCCTTTCCATGGATTATTGATTTTACTGAAGATTTATATCCATAAGTAACTTTTCCGGTTTTAAAAGCTACTTTAAGCTCTTTTTCAATGTCGATTGTCATTTAACTCGCCCTGATGCAGAGCCAAGAATAGCATAAAGCTCAACTTTACCTGTTCCAACTGGAACGGATTGTCCCACTATCACGTTCTCAACCACACCCTTTAGTTCGTCTATCTCCCCTCTAATACTAGCATCTAATAAATGTTTTACTGTAACTTCAAAGGCTGCTCTAGCTAATACACTTGTTTTCTCACCGCTTACTCCATGTCGACCAATTTGTTTAATGACACCACTTCTCGTCATTAAATCAGCTACGAGCATAACATGCCTTATATTAACATCTAACCCCTGCTCAGTTAAAACTCCCATCATCTCATTAATTATGGCATTTCTTGCAGCTTCAATACCTAAAACTTCCATTATTTCAAAAATATTATTAGTTGTAGTACGTGTGGGATCTACTCCTTTTACTGTTAGTACTGATGCTAGATTTGACCCTTCAGTTAATAACACCCATTCATTTTGCTGCTTTCTTATTACTACTCTTGTTATACCTGTTATACCTTTCAGTTTTGTACTTAGTACTTTATCTCTTAATCTTTGAAGTTTCACAAAATCGAGTGAAGAGCTGAGCTGAATGATTAGTCTTTGAGTATCTTCCATCGTAACATCAACATTTCTAATCTTAGAAAGCGTTTTTCTTACATCGTCTGGGGTCAATCCTTTATCTTCAAGAACATCAAGATCTAAATTCACAATTAAAGTACCTGTAAGAAGATCTGTTTCAATTGAAGACGTTACATTCTCAACTGTGATTTGTTCTATTCTATTTGCAACTTCCTTTGCTTTTTCAAGACAATATCTATGGTTTTCATCAAGATATATTGTCATCTGGGGTGTTGAAGGGTTCTTTTTTGCATCAACTATTTCTATTAATCTAGGTAAGCCTAATGTTACATTAAGTTCTCTAATGCCTGCAAAGTGAAAAGTTCTTAATGTCATCTGTGTACCTGGTTCACCAATAGATTGAGCTGCAATGGTACCTACAGCTTCGCACGGCTCAACTTGAGCTGAATCATAGGCTGAAATTACTTTATTAATTATAGTTGTTAATGTGTTCTCACTTAATTTATCTAGATATTTTATTAATTTTTCGCGAAGCTCTTCAATAATTAATGGGGGTAACCTATCAGTAATTTGATTTATTTTTTCATTTATTACATCAATTGTTAGAGTCATAATTAAGCACCTAGAACACTTTCTATGATTTTATCAATATTAACAGCTTTACCATGGTCGCTTTTTGATGGATCAACACCATCATCGCCATACTTAAATTGAATAATATGTCCATCCGAATCTCTAACTGATTCGTTATAATCTACATGTATGTCTTGAAGAGCATTTATTAACCTTCTTTGCATATAACCACTTTGTGATGTACGTACTGCAGTATCAACTAAAGCTTCTCTACCACTAATAGCATGGAAAAAGAATTCGGTTGGACTTAAGCCAATCTTATACGAGCTTACAATAAAACCCTTTGCCTCAGGACCTAGATCCCCCTTCCTAAAGTGGGGTAGTGTACGGTCTTTATATCCTCTATTAATTCTTCTACCTCTTTGAGATTGTTGTCCAACACATGTTATCATCTGAATCATATTCAATATGCTTCCTCTAGCCCCTGTTTTAGCCATAGTGACAGCTGGAGTTCCAGGCTTAAGATATAGTTCTGCAATTTTACCTGTTGAATCTCTAGCTTCACTTAGTATTTTCATTATTTCAGACTCTAGCGTTTCTTCCAATGTTTGACCAGGCATAGCCTTTAATTCCCCTGTTTTATAAGATTCTATAGCAAGCTCAACTTTCTTCTTTGCATTGTTAAGTATTTCTTTAATTCTTCCTTGAGCTTCTTCAGGTATGTCTTCATCATCTATGCCTGTAGTAAATCCTCTAGTAGATATATGCCATAGGAAGAGCTTAAAGGCTTTATCTATAAATTCAGCTGCTTTACTTGTTCCATTCTCTTTAATTATTCTATGAATAAGACTTTCAGAAACTTGTGCACCTATGGTTCTTTTATCTATGACTCCAGTTAGTAGTTCTCCTTCTCTAATAATAACGTAGGCATCATATGGACATAGCTCCTTTAAACATTCAGAACATTTCTCACATGTGTTAGCTTTCAATATCATACTTATATTACTTGGAATTAATGTACTTATGACTTGTTTTCCAGTCCAATATTCAGCCGGTTTCTTTATAGCTGGTGGTGGCAACTCTCCTTGATAGTCGGTTTTTGAGAGAAGCATTACAACTTCTTCTTTGCTTAATAATGTTGATCTTAAACTCAGTAGAAAAGCTCCTGTTATGTAATCTTGTATGGCGCCAATTATTGGTCCACCATATCTAGGTGAAGATATGTGTTCCTGTACTAGCATTAAAACTTCAGCTTCAGCTCTAGCTTCCTCACTTTCAGGTACATGTAAGTTCATTTCATCACCATCAAAATCAGCATTATATGGTGGACAAACACATAAGTTTAATCTAAAAGTTCTATATGGAAGAACTCTTACTCTATGAGCCATCATTGACATTCTATGTAAAGATGGCTGTCTATTAAATAGGACAATGTCACCATCTTGAAGATGTCTTTCAACAATCGCCCCAATTTCTAATGCTTCAGCTATTGAGCTTCTATCCTTTGGATATCTTAAATCAATTCTTCTACCATCCGGTCTAACTATGTAATTTGCTCCAGGATATTCAAATGGTCCTCTTCTTACGAGTTCTTTAAGCCACTCCATATTGTAAAATGTTACTCTTTCAGAAACTGTTAGAATCTTTGCAACTTCTATAGGAACACCTACCTCATTAATACTTAAGTTTGGATCCGGGGAAATTACAGTACGAGATGAAAAATCTACACGCTTACCTGAAAGATTGCTTCTAAACCTACCCTCCTTTCCCTTTAATCTTTGTGCAAGCGCTCTAATATTTCTACCAGTTCTATGTCTTGCAGGGGGAATTCCAGGTATTTCATTGTCAAAATAAGTATTTATATGATATTGAAGAAGATTATAATGGTCATCAATTATTAGTTGAGGAGCTCCAAATTCAATGACTTCACGTAAACGTTGATTTGCTCTAACAACATCTACAAGTTTATGTGTTAAATCATCTTCTGAGCGTATTCCAGACTCAAGAGTTATTGATGGTCTAACTGCAATTGGGGGAACAGGTAATACTGTTAAAATCATCCATTCCGGCCTGGCACACTCTGGATCAAAGCCGAGGAGTTTAATATCATCATCAGATATTTTTTCAAATCTGAATCTAATATCACTTGGACTCAATTGAATAGATCCTTCAGGTCTTTCCTCATAGAAAGATGTAGGCTTTTCAAGCTTTATTAAGTACTGCTCAGCACCGCATTTGGGACAGATTTTTAGAGAATTTTTTACTGTTTTCTTGAAAATATAATTTGTTAATGCCCGCTTTAATCTCAATGATGATTTTTCATATTTTGCTAACAGTTTTAAATATCGATCTCTATCTTTAGGGTTGATTAGAAGTGAGCTACATTCACGGCATATCACCTTTAGCAAATTATAGATTACTTTAGTAAAACCTACATGTATAACTGGGCGTGTTAATTCTATATGTCCAAAATGTCCTGGGCATTTTCCAACAAAGTTTCCGCATGTACGACATGCACGACCCGGTTCTATAGTTCCTAGACGCCTATCCATTAATCCTCCTTCAATAGGCAGTCCATCCTCATCATAGGTATCTGATGTAATTATTTGAGCTGCAGACATTTTCCTAATAACTTCTGGTGAAAGTAAACTAAATTTTATTGCTTTAATGTAGGTAGTTAAGGAAACCGACATTTTTACACCTTCTCCCCAATAACTAATTTAGGAGCAATACCTAAACTCATAAGTTCTTGAAGTAATAGCTTAAAAGCATAAGACACCATAACTGAGGTCACTTTACTTCTCTCACCGCAAACAGGACACCAAAGACGATCTTTATTTTTGTCGTAGTATGCTAATAGTCCACAATTATTACATACATATATCTGATATAAGTCAGATTCTTCAAGTAATCTTTCTTTTAACAATGATGAGGCACCATGTGCTATTAAACAATCTCTCTCCATTTCACCAAATCTTAATCCTCCCTCCCTTGCTCTTCCTTCTGTTGGCTGTCTCGTGAGTATTTGAACCGGTCCTCGCGCACGTGCATGTATTTTATCCGCAACCATATGATGAAGTTTTTGATAGTAAACAACTCCTATAAATATTTCAGCTTCATATTTTTCTCCCGTTATACCATCATATAAAATTTCCTTTCCAGTTGGTGAAAAACCAAGTTTTTTTAACCATTCTCTAAGATCCTTCTCCTTTTCACCATAAAAGGCAGTTCCATCAATTTCTCTACCTAATAAGCATGCAACCTTGCCAGCTATTGTTTCTATTAACTGTCCAACAGTCATTCTAGCCGGAATAGCATGAGGATTAATAATTAAGTCAGGGACTAAACCATCTTTAGTAAACGGCATATCTTCTTGAGAGGCAAGAAGACCTATAACGCCCTTTTGCCCATGCCTTGAGGCAAACTTATCCCCAAGTTCTGGAATGCGTTGATCGCGAACTCTAACTTTAACTAATTTATTTCCATCCATAGACTCCGTTATTAATACTGAATCTACAATTCCAGTTTCACCATGTCTCATAACAATGGAAGTTTCATGTCTCCGCATAGAAATACCTGAGAGCTCTATGTATCCTTCAGCAAATCTTGGAGGACTTGTCTTTCCAATAAGAACACTTCCGCCTTTAACTTCTACCTCAGGCTCAACTATTCCATCTTCACTTAGATGTTTATAGAGATCTGGAGATCTATAACCTTCAACATCCTCAGGTGGAACTTCAATTTTATCTTCAAGACCGCCAACATACTTTTTCTCCTCAGTTTCATAACATCTAAAGAAAGTAGACCTTGCTAAACCCCTATCAATAGATGACTTGTTTAAAATAATAGCATCCTCCATGTTATATCCATTGTAGCAAAGTATGGCAACAATAAAATTTTGTCCTGCAGGACGTCTATCATAACCAATTAATTTTATACCTTCAGTAGTGACTAATGGTTTTTGAGGATAATGTAGTAAATGTGCGCGACTATCAAACCTGACGAGAAGATTTGATGTAGGAAAACTTAATGCTTGCTTTGCCATAGCGCATTCGTATGAGTTTCTTGGTGATTGATTATGTTCAGGGTAGCATATTATCGATGCAGCAATGCCGAATATTGCAGGTGTTGCTATTTCGACATGAGTATGTTCTTCAGTTATTTCAGAAAAATCTATGGCTACATAAGCATTCTCCTCTTCATCAGCATCGAGATATTCAATTATACCATTAACTATAAGATCCTTCCATTCCCATCTATTTTTCTTAAGCTTATCTATATGATCTGCTTTTAATTTAGGATTACATTTATCAACTATTATTAATGGTCTTCTGACACGACCAGAGTCACAATTAACGTATATTTCATTTGAGGGTTTTTCATCATATAATGCTACGTTAACTTCATCACTAAGCTCACCACTTCTTCTTGCTCGTCTAATCAGATTAACTAACTGTTCTCCTTTAGGATGTATGCCAATAAGCTCACCATTGAGAAATACCTTAGCGCCTCTAATACCCTCACTTCTTGCTTTCTGAATTGAAACTACACCTGCATTTATTAGAAACTCATAAATAGGTTGAGGATCAGTACCAACAGAAATATAAGACATTAATGATAAATGTTTAATAAGACCGCAATTTGGTCCTTCAGGGCTTTCATTTGGGCATAGACGCCCCCATTGTGTAGCATGAAGATCTCGCGCCTCAAAATGAGGCTGGGTCCGGCTTAACGGCGATACTACTCTTCTTAAGTGACTTAAAGTTGAAACTATGTTTGTTCTATCTAAAAGCTGACTAACTCCAACTTTTCCACCAACCCAGTTACCAGTTGCAAGTGCATGTTTTAAACGCTCAGTTATTATGTCGGTTCTAATGAGAGTTTCAAGATTAATTTTTTTAATTCTACCACGCATTTTATCAAGTTGATATTTTAAGTCTTTACAAAGACTTCTAAAAGCTACTCTAAAAACACTTGCTAACAGGTCGCCTGCTAGTCTTAATCTTTTATTAGCATAATGATCTTTATCGTCAGGCTTTCTATAATCATTAGCAAGCTCTAGAAGTCTGCAAGCCATCTGCCCTAAAAAGTACGCTTTTCTTATTCTATTAGCTGGGCTTGAACCTAGATGAGGTAAGAGGTGAGTATCAAGAAGCTGTTTAGCTCTTTGAATTCTTACCTCACGAGGTTGCCCTACTGCTATACGTCCACCAATAAAGTCAAGAGCATCATCAATACTAGTTATTGATGATGATTGATTAAATGATGGATATAATTCTTGCGCTAATATGGGATCATCTGTAACCGCATCTAGGATTTCTTTATCTTTTTCAAGACCTAATGCACGCATCATTATTACTAAGGGTATTTTACCTGGAATTAAGTGGGGAACAGATACTTGTATTGTTCCATTTTTTAGACGTTCAAGTGTAACAGGCGAACGAGTTGCGCCAGTTGAGCTAAATACCTTAGCAACATAGGTAACTGAGCTACCTGAAGGTCCATAATCAACAAGAACCTTATTTACAGCTAAATCTTCTTGAGTTACTATAACTCTTTCAGATCCATTTATTATAAAGTAACCTCCAGGATCATTTGGGTCTTCATTTCTTGCTATAAGTTCTTCTGATGATAATTTTGATAGTCTGCAAATTGATGATTTAACCATTACTGGAAAGTCACCAATATACACTACTGAAGGTTCATATTCAATACCACCCTCAACTACAGACATTTCTAAATATAATGGAGCTGCATAGGTTAAGTTACGAAGCCTAGCTTCCATTGGGTAAATATTTGTAATGGTACCATCAACTTCCCTAACTATAGGTTCTCCAATTGTTACTTTACCAAATTTTATAATCACATCGCCAACACTACTTGAAACCATACCTATTTCATCAATGATTTTCTGAAGGCCATGTTCAATTAAAGCATTATAACTGTCAAGATGCTGTCTTACAAGTCCCTTTTCTTTAATGAAAGATTCTATTAAGAACCATCTATCACTATAAGATATGAAGTTATTCATTTAAATCACCTTGAAGTAACGTATCTATAAGCTATAGTCACTCCTGCTGTTTGGCTCACCCTATATATCCTTAAAATATCTCCAGGTTTTGCACCAAGAGCTTTAACTACAGGATCTGATGCTTTAATTAGAGGAAGATCTTCAGGCTTAGCGTTTAATTCATGTAAAATCTTAATAGCTTCCTCCCTAGTTAAGATTTCATGCTTAGGTACTAATACATGACTAAGTATATTAAATTTCCGAATAGACATTTGTAATCCTCCATGATCAACACATAAGTAGAACATGTAGAGTTGACAAAATAATAATTCCCCAGATTTAAACTTAACGCATAATTATAAACAAAGACATGATAACTTACATAAAATGTTATCTTTTATTCATCGCTCTAAACCTGAAGACTACCAACATCTACTATGAAATAGTCCTTATCATTAAAAATGATTCTGATTTATCTTAATGATAGAATTTCCTAAATCTACTTACAATAACCTTAACAAGTGAAACATAAAATAAATTTACTTAATGTTTTACTAAATTTTATATATCTATTATTCACATTTTCTTTGGGAAAATACCATAAAGAATATATTAGACTTGGTTAATAGCATTGATGGGCTCGGGAGTGGGCCCGTAATACTAAACGGGATGCTCAGCTAGGTAGAGCGCTGGGCTTTTAACCTGAAGAAACCCAGTGGCCGTGGGTTCAAATCCCACCGGGCCCGTAATAATTTCTAATAAACTTATCTAAAAAATATTTATGTTTTCTTGCTAATCTTTTTATGAAGTTTAGAAAGTTTTCAGGTAGTAGTTTCTGGGGATAGTATGATTCAAACGCTTATATAATTAAGGATAGTATAGGTATATTTGTAAGGCTATGGGAGCTCAGCTTATGATATGAAGAAATAAGGATGTGTCTTAAGCATAGAAGTATAAAAGTAAATATAGATGTGAATAGAGTAAGCATAAGCCTAAGCTTAGAGAACCATGTAAACTTATCAAGGATCATATAGGTGAGTGAGAAGTTTCGTTGAAAGATCTTTGTATAGCTAGCAGGATTATTTAGGAATTAGTCATGAGATAGAAGACTGATATTAACATCTCTATGTTTCAGTCATATAAAGTATTGCTTTCTATTTCCTTTAGTAATATTTTAACACGTATAAAAGTAGCGCCCCGGCCGAGATTTATTCGTAACTTTGAACTCGGGCCTGGCGGGTGACAGCCGCCAATACTAAACCGGGCTATATTCGGCGTTAAACTCTACCGGGGCTCCACCGGGGCAAAGTAGTACTTTCTACTGAATTTTTAAACTTTTCTACTTTAAAAGGTATGAACTATTATTTAGCTTCTTATTTATTCTCAATTATATTTAAGATTAGACTATAGTATTTCACTAAAGTTCTTTCCACCATTGTTTCCATGTTAGGCATTTACCTGCTTTATGTTGAATTTGTAATCCCCTCCATCCTCAAGAAGATCAACCATAACATATACCAAAGAAAACAGTAGAAGAAGCTATGCAAAATACTATAGTCTATGGGTTGTTAAATTCATTTCTACTTTAAATTAGTTATTGAATTTATTTGAAACTCTAGACATATCGTGGTATATGCTGGTTGTGCAATCTTATGTTTATGATGTTTTGATTATATTAATGTGATAAACAAGTTTCCTTTAGCTGTAAAGTATTTTAATTTAAGCTGAGGTAGTCCCCGGGGAGGGATTCTCGTGCTATAGATTTCGAACCCCCGACCAATCGGTCTCAGCTGACACATTATCATCCCGCCTGAATAGGCAAGGTCTATGCACAATCAACTACAGCCGATCGCTCTTTACTGGGATCTTTCCTACCATTACTCCATCATGACTGAGCTACCCGGGGACTTATTAATTTAATATGGAGAGTTTAAAAATTTATCGTTAAAATTGAATGGATACTGTTAAGCTAGCTTTAATTCATAAGCTTACCGTATATTAAATCTTGATAGTGCTAATTGAACGAATCTGCAATTTAACATATTGTATTAGCCTCTTATTAATTACCGGATTCAAATTGTGAGAGTATTGTTAAGTTAGGTCTTAATTCATGGGCTTATCATATATTAACTTGACAATATAATTGAAGTCATCTTAAGCATTATTTAGACTCTTCTATAAATAAAGAGATGAGTTATTAAAGCTATTCCACTCCTTCTAGTCCTTAGAGATGGAATTCCTACTGGAAACTATTCTCCCTCGCTAAACTCTTTACTTCATAATGGAACCGTTTTAAGAAAACTAAATATATATTTTAAAAATTGGTCCCTGACATAACTAGAGAATGAATATTAAGACATAATATTTAAGTTGCTGGAAGTATTATTATAATCTGTTTAGGATGATCTTAATGAGACGAAAAAAGTACGATTTAATATGTAAGCAGCTTTACGTTGTGGATTTACTACGTTTAATTAAAAATGAGTATAGCTTCAATTTTATAGCAAAACAAACTAAAATTTCAGCAAGTACTTTAAACCGTTACGCTTCAGGAGATATAATGCCAAATCCTATAAGAGCAGAAAAATTGATGAGTAAATTACTTGAAATATTTCCATTAGATAAGCTTTTAAAAAACAAGTTAGTAACTCATGATGGATATATTGATAATTCTAAAATTCTATCTGATACGGTATTACTGAGACATATTTCAAGGTTCGTAATTGAAACATACTCTGGTAAAAGGATAAACAAAGTCGCTACCATAGCAGCAGATGGGATACCATTAGCTGTTCAGGTAGCACGTGAACTTTCTGTACCAATAATATATGCAAAGAAAAATAGAGAAGTGGGTATTAAAAAATTCATAGAAGAAGTGGTAAAGATTAATGAAGCAGCAATAGAATTTGAATTATATATTCCTAAAGAACTTTTGAAAAAGGGGGATGACATACTTATAGTTGATGATATAATTAGAGATGGAGCGCAGCAATATGCATTATTTAAAATTATTAAAAAAGCACGAGCGGAAGTTGTTGGGATATTTACTTTAGTGGCTATCGGAGATAGATGGAGAGATATTAGAGATCTTGGTGACAAAGTTAAGTATCTATTACATTTTAGAGAGGAAGAATTATGAGCTAATTAACTTTTAACTTTATTAAGCTTTAACTGAGACCTAAGACCACGGCCAATTTCCATGACTGAAATATTAGTTGGATCTAGTAATGAAACTAGGTAGTCATATGCAAGCCAGGGTTTTGTTGATTCTCCACACGTAAAAATATCTATAGCACAATAATTATATTCAGGCCATGTATGTATTGATATGTGCGACTCAGATATGAGTACAAATCCGGTTACTCCTTGTGGATTAAATTTATAAAAAAGTTTTCCGCAAATCTTAGCCTTAGCCTTATTAGCTGCTTCAATTAAAGCTTTTTCCAACTGGACAGGATCATCGAGGATGTTGGAGTGACATCCATATAATTCAGCAATAATATGTTTCCCCAACACCCTCATAACACCATCACCCAGAACTATTATAAATCATGAAGCCAACTTTTAAATTTTTCGCAAATTATTAGCTACTTAATGATAAAGACCAAGTAAAAATATATAAAAATCGGAAAACACAATTTAAATCTCATAAAAAAACTTTTTTTCTATGTTAAAGTTCAATAGAAGTATTTTTATTGCTTTGAATAGAGAAGTAGCTACTCTAAATAGTTATCAGCTTTAAATTCCTAACTTTACTGTGGAATCTCAATAACTTAAAATATTAAATTAATATTAAGCTAATCTATTGTGCATTTTTCGTTAAGTGCAAGATCTTGCAAATCATTTGAGTTTATTAGAAGTAGCTAATTTAAATGAATTACAACTTAGTTATATATGGTTACGAAGCTCTCCTAGCTTTAAATTTAGTGCGGGGGGTGGGATTTGAACCCACGAAGGCCTTTGCCACAGGATTTCATATCCAACCTTTATATCATAGATCTTAAGTCCTAGACATAACGATTCTGCCCCTTTATCCTAGCTCGGGAACCCCCGCAAGTTGTGATAATAAAGTTTTACTAGATAGATAAAGTTTTTGCTTTAATACTAAACAGCGATTTAAAGATGAAGTATATTAGTTATTACATTATAAAGCATCAATAATCTGGAGTTATGTCAAGCTCATGGCTTGACATAAGATCTATAATATAAAGAATTTTAGTATTGAATAAAGTTTGGAAATGTGGTATAATATTTTCTTGGTCTTAAACATTGCATTATATATGTTATATATTGTGGTGTCTTCCAAAGTAATTTCTGACAGTTAGACTCTGTCCTCTAACAAGCTCCCAATCTTAATACCAACATCTTCCCTAACTATAACATAATCCTTCCAGACATATATAACTAACATATCAATACAACTAAATTTATCCTTAACTAACAATATCGATTTTATAATATAAAAGTTAAAATATATAATAATTTAGGTATTGGATTTGTCACGTCTCTTCAATAGTTAAATCTATATATTTGAAGATGATAAATATTTGGGCCCGTAGCGCAGTATGGAAGCGCGTCGGCCTCCTATAGGTTGGGGAAAGCCGTTGGTCGTGGGTTCAAATCCCACCGGGCCCGTTTTAAGAGTATACCATCAGAATTGCATGTTTTTTATTAAATCTCTAATTGAGCTAAAATATATTATTCTATCTTTCAATTTCAGCTTTATTTTTTCTATGGGAAAATTTGTTATGATGTTTGATGGTGAACTAGATCCAAAAGCTCTTGACCACTCAACGTAATTCTCATTCTTATCTTCAGCATGAATATATCTATTTATCACTAAAACATAACGTGAATTTTTAAAAAATATATAAATTTTGAGGTTTTGACGATGTACTAATCTATATAAGTATTTAATGTCTACTTGTGATTTCATATATTGTTATCTTGCAAGTGATATTATTATATTTTTACCGCTTATAAATAAGAATGTGTGGTTAGTTTTTTGGATGGCTACTTTAAGGCTGAGGTGGCCTTTTATGATAGCTAGTAGAGCTGTGAAAAATAAGATTGTTATTTAGGATTTCCCTTACAGCTTCTATTGGCTTCTGGATCTCCTGTAGGCTTTGAAGATGGCTAAGTATAGGCTTAGGTTTCTCTCTGCATATACTCCTGTAGACAACAGGGCTTGGGTAGGGTACCTGTTGTCACATCCATTGATGTAGTATTCCTCCTGACCCACTCACTGGCTGAGTGGTTAACAGTTTCATGCATGTATCCTGCCTTGCCTAAACAAGATATCTTGAAGAAGCTGATGTAGACTGTTAAGTCCTCTAAGACATATCTCCCAATTATCTTCAGGGCTGTTCAGCCTCAATATCTCCTGAGGGAATATAGCCTTCTCTACTCCTCTCAGCAAAGAAGAAGACTGACTTATCTTCACCCCATGCTCCACGCCTTCTAAAGCTCTGTGTATAGACTTTTTCCCAATTCTCTTGATCTGCTGGCTGTTATTCTGCCCTTAAGGTAAGCTGTCACATATATCTCATCTAACTCGACAATTCCATCCATCTTCATATGCTTCCTTAGCTAAGCATAAGTTTCTTCAAAGCCTTAAATATGGGTATTTATTTTTATAGTCACCAGTTTCGAATAAAATTAACAATGGTAGAAGGCTACATATCAGCATAATTAAGAATTACTAAGAGCAACTTTACTGTTCTTATTCTCTAATATATGAAAAATTTAGATAGTTAGAGATTATTCCGTATAAGGATAATATGTAAATATTTAGTAACTAAATTATTTACTAAAGACAAGTATACTAAATATCAAAGATATGGGGTCATATTACTTAAGAGTTAAAGTGTAATAAGGCCAACTTCATAATAAGTAATTCCTCCTTCCCTATCGATTACAGCTAGAATTAACTCTTTGTTTGAGATTCTAGTTTGTCTTGTTATTTTATCAAGTTCTTCAAGTGATAATGGTTTTCCTTCTAAGACTCCTATCACTATAAAGCTTGCAGGATCATGAAGAGGAGATGCACCCCTTTTATATACTCTAAATTCTAGTCGGTTACTAAAACCTCCTTTAACAATGTATCCTCTTTGTTTTAAATCAAGGTATAGTGAATAACGCTCCCAAATAGCTTCATCATATTTTCTATAGAAATTAATAAGATTTTCAAAAGAAAGGGTTAGATCTTTATCGTTAACAACAGTAAGTACACCTTTCTGCTCTAGGTATAGTACTTCAACAGATAAAAGTTTTAGAATATTTCCAAATAGTTCACCATAAAAATCATTATAATAAAGGTTATTTATAGCATCTATGTTCTCTATTAAACCTCCATCTACTGCTAACTTACATGTATAGAGTTTTGAAGCCAATAATAACACCATTAACTGTGAAGATAGTAAAAATCTTTTAAATTTTTCTAGTTTGGCAGGCGCTTTGTAAACTTAAGCATGTGGTTTGATTCTTCTGTTTGACTATAGTATTTCGCTAAAGTTCTTTCACTACTGTTTTCCATGTTTTATGTTGAATTTGTATTTCTCTCCATTCTCAAATCCTCAAGCAGATCAGCCATAACATATACTTAAGGAAACCTATAGAAAAAAGTTATGCGAAATAGTCAAACAGAAGAATTAACCATAAGCTTAAGTTTACAAGGCGGATCTACGCATCATATAGATTTATATGCTTCCCATACCTACTATGCCATGCGTCTATTCACCACTACGGAGGTTGCAGAACTCCTAAACGTTTCAGACCGTACAGTTAGGAGGTGGTGTGTGAAGGGTAGGATGAGGCATTTAAGAACTCCGAGCGGGGGAACAATACTCATACCTGAGGATGCTGTTAACGAATTCGTTGAGAAATACGGAAGCTCAATCCTAGCCTCAAGAACGAAACGTAGAGCAAGACCCAGCTATACGTTAAGGAGGAAAAGCTGAATCCAGCATCTTAAGCGTTAAAGTTTTATTGAGGTGCCTGCAATTTCCCCGGGGGGTTATCTATGCGGAATATTACCATAGTTCTATAGTACTAAGTTACGGACAGAATTGTTGGGGTGTCGATGTAAATATGAGTGTCCGTAATGCGCCTGGGCATAAAACGAATCTATTGGGAGTTTCCGTAAGGGTATCAGCAACCATACGGAATTGTTGAAGCAGGATCACTAAATCGGAAAATTTCCGATCTCACCCAGGTGAGGGTAGTATTTCGCGTAACTTTTTTCTACCCTGTTTCCTAGTGTATTTATGGTTGATTTGGTTGAGGCTTTAAAGAGGGAGGGGGATGCTCGTGTTAGGGAGAGGATTTTAGCTGTTAAGCTTGTTTATGATGGCTCCTCCCTCAGTAAGGCAGCTGAAACAGTTGGTAGGACGAAGAGGACGGTTTTTAATTGGGTTATAGAGGTGAGAATACCATGTGTTAGTTAAATCAATCTTGAACAGAAGTAATAACCTGATTTAGATAAATTTCTTGAGTTCTATGATGTCCTCGAGCTACTGTTTTCTAATAAATTGTTACTTATCAAAGGTATAAGTACAGAATCCAATTTAGTACGATCGGTACTTCAAGAAAATTGTAGAAAATTTAAATTTTAAAAATAGAATTATGTTTTATGAAATCTATTACTTGGGATCGGGGAAAAGTCAGATTTATAGATCAAAGTAAACTACCATTAAAACTTGAATATGTGGAAACAGAAAATCCTAGAGAAGTAGTTGATGCCATAAAAAAGTTAAAAATTAGGGGCGCGCCTTCAATAGGTGCTGCCGGAGTACTTGCTGTTGCTTTAATAGCTTATCATAGTAAAGCAAAAAACTGCAATGATTTAGCTAAAGAAATAAGTAATGGGATAGATGAAATTAAGAAGGTAAGGCCAACGGCTAGAAATCTTTTTTATGCCTTAAATAGGCTGGAGAAAATAGTCAATAAATATGTAGATAATGATATGGATAAGTTTAGATTTAAAATTATTAATGAAGCATTAAATATAGTAAAAGAAGAATGTGAGCGCAGCAGAGAAGTTTCTAAAATAGCTTCTCAATTAATTAAAAATGGTGATGCAGTCCTAACACATTGTAATACAGGCCCTCTTGCCACTATTGATTATGGTACAGCGCTTGGAGCTATAATTGAAGCATGGCGGCAAGGGAAACAATTTAAAGTTATAATAACTGAAACTAGACCCTTACTTCAGGGTTCACGTATAACAGCTTTTGAACTTAAGACTGAAAGAATACCATTTACACTTATTACGGATAGTATGGTGGGATTTGCAATGCAGAAAAGAACAATAAACAAAGTAATTGTTGGAGCTGACAGAATACTCCGCACTGGACATGTAATAAACAAAATCGGTACATATACTCTTGCAGTTTTAGCACATGAGCATGGAATACCATTTTATGTGGCAGCCCCTACAACAACAATAGATCTAAGCTCAAGCGTTAGAGATGTCGTAATAGAAGAAAGAGAAAGAGATGAAGTTACATCAATAATGGGATGTCAAATAGCCCCTCCGGATGTTGATGTATGGAATCCGGCTTTTGATATCACTCCTCCAAGATTAGTTAGCATGATTATAACAGAAAAGGGAATTATAAAATTGCCATTTAAAAGAAATATTAAAAACATTTTTAATATAAGTGAAGTATCAAACATCGCTTATGTAATTTAATACTCATCAATATTTTAGGAAATACAGAAATACCTACTATATAAACAAAATACTTATTATTCTAACATTAAGTTAATTTATGAGCTTATTGTAAAAGTTTTTTAGAGCTAAAGATCACTTTATGAGAGCTGTAATAATGTACTAAATCTCTAAGTTTCAGATGATATAACGATTTGTTTATACATATTCTAGTCTGTTAATTAGCTTAGAATCAAAACTATTCTTCAGAGCCTTACTATGAGTCTATAAACTTTCATCAATTTTATAAATACAATTGTAGATATTTACATTTCATCATGCTTATGTAGAAATAAAATTGTTATAGGTAAAACAGAGCAATCATTGCAGCGAATGTCAATGAAGAAACTGACATAAGCTTTATGAATATATTCTGAGCTGGACCGGCTGAATCTTTCATCGGATCTCCAACAGTATCACCGATAACAGCTGCTTTATGAGTATCGCTTCCTTTACCACCTAGATTACCTATCTCAACATACTTTTTAGCATTATCCCAAGTATTACCTACATTACCTTGAAATAGCCCTAATAATAAACCAACAACAACAGCTCCAATAAGCATTCCACCTAAAGCTACAGGTCCAAGAAGCAAACCAATAATTATTGGTGAAGAGAGAGCAATTATACCTGGAGCTATAAGATTTTTAAGAGCATTTACTGTAGCTATTCCTACACACTTACCATAATCTGGTTTAGCTTTACCCTCCATTAGACCAGGTATTTCTCTAAATTGTCTTCTAATTTCTTCAACAAGCTTATACGCTGTCTTGCTTACACCCATTATCACAATGGATGTAAGTACTGCAGGTAAGCTAGCACCAATTATTATTCCTGATAATGTGTAGGGATTCATTACATTCAGTTCGCTTAATACTCTACTGATTACTTGCTCCGGTAGCGATTGAATATATGCAGCTATCAATGCTAGGGCTGTTAAAGCAGCTGAACCTATTGCAAATCCTTTACATATTGATTTCATAGTATTACCTATAGAATCAAGCTTATCACATATATCACGTACGTTTTCTTCTAATCCAGCTTGTTCAGCTATACCTGCAGCATTATCTGTAACTGGCCCATAGGCATCTGCAGCTACAACAACTCCTGCTGGAGCAAGCATACCAACAGCTGATATAGCTACACCATATAGACCAATGGTTAGCCTACTCGTTACACTAACGACATAATTAGTAGCAAAAACGTAAGAAATTATGCTAGCTATAGCTATGCTAATCATTGGTACTATTGTACTAAGAAATCCAATAGAAAAACCTGTTAGTATCGTTAATGCTGGACCTGCTTGAGAAGCCTCTGCAACTATTCGAACTGGCTTTTTATCTCTATTTGTAAAGTAATCAGAAGTTACGCCTACAATTACGCCTACAATTAAACCTGCCAATACAGCCATAAATATACCTATACCCTCACCCCCAAGCATTTGAATACAAGCAAAATATGAAAAAATCGCTGTTAGAATCGTAGATATAAAGGTAGTGCTTGTAATTGCATGTGAGGGCTCCTTAATTAAACCTATGGCAACAGTAGAAATTATTGATGAAATTATACCTATACCAGCTATAACCATTGGAAGTATAATCCAATTAATAGAACCCATAGTTAATGTTATAACAGCTCCAATAACCATTGCTGAAATCATAGCTTCAACGTATGATTCATAGAGATCAGCACCCATACCTGCAACGTCACCAACGTTATCGCCAACGTTGTCAGCAATGACACCTGGATTTCTAGGATCATCTTCCGGAATTTCTTTTTCAACTTTACCAACAAGATCCGCACCTATATCAGCAGCTTTAGTATATATTCCACCGCCTACTCTAGCAAATAATGCAACAGTACTAGCACCAAATGCGAAGGAAACAATATCTCTAATAGCGTTTTTAACAACTTCTAAATTATTAGAAAACCCGCTATAAAGCCAGAAGAACAATAGTATGGATAATAGACCAACACCTACAACAGACAAACCTAAAACAGCACCGCCGCTAAATGCTATCTTTAGAGCCTTACTTAATCCGCTGTTTTTGGCACTATTTGTTGTTCTAACGTTAGCATTTACAGCAACATACATACCAATAAACCCACATAAAGATGATGTAGCTGCACCAACTACATATGATACAACATTACGCATAGCATATTCAGAGTTTACAGTTCTAAATGCTAAATACATTAGAAAAGCAACTATAGCAATAATTATCGCTATTACTGTATATTGTTTAATTAAATAGGTTCTAGCTCCCTCTTTAATATAGCTATGTATTTCAACCATTCTGCCTGAGCCCTTATCTTGCTTTAAAACGTAAATAGTTAAAGCTACTGCATAAATCACTGCGGATAAACCTGCGCTTAACACCACTGTTAACCAAACACTAGGCATAAGAATCTCTTCGTATTTTGTATTATAGCTTTTAAATCTTACTCTGGTAAACCCATTCCATCTTCTTAATATTGGCGTTTCTAAAAGTTTTTATGATAGAACTAGCAATTTCACTTCTATTAATACTACGGCTAGCAGTGGTTTTTACATCTATTATTAGGTTTTCACCATCATAATATGCATCCGCATATATTTTGTAGCGTTTACGTAGATATGCCTCAATAAGCCTAATATATTTTATCTTATTTAAAGTAATTTCAGTATTATATGGGATTTTGGCTGCAATACATTTAGGTATATGTTGTGGACTTTTTAACCCAACAAGTTTATTAAGCTTTAATACATCAGCTTGATTAAATCCGAATTCTATAAGGGGTTGGAAAATACCTTCCTTCATACAGATATTTTGTTTTTGCCTAGAAACACTTTCTTGAACATATGATCCATCAATAATCCTGCTAAATCCCGCTTCTAAAGCTATTTTTTTAATCATTCCATATCTGTATGTTATACATAGGGAGCATCTATTGCTTTTAGAGCTTGTAAAGTTTTCAACTTGAAGCTCATTTAAATTAACTAAAATATGTGAAATTTTAATCTGAGCAGCTAATTTACTTGCATTGTATATTCTTAATGGAGATACTATAGGTGAATTTATTGTCACAGCAATTACATTATTACTTAGGGAGTCCTTAGCTATTTTTGCTAAAACAGCACTTCCAATATCGCCACCAAGCAGTATGACAGCATCCTTAATTTTGCTGAAGAAAGATTTTAGCCTATCTACTTTATCTAAGCAATACTGCATAGCTCTTAAGTTATGATGGGAAAGATTTAAATCTTACTGAATATCAAGGTAAACTAATGTTTTAGGTGAACAAATTGATATTAGCTACTGCTAGTATGCTAGCTATATTGTTCTCATTTGCTTTTACATACATTTCCTTAAGATACTATATTAAATTTGCGATTTCACATGGTATAACTGGTAAGGATATACATAAACCAGGTCAACCTGAGGTTCCTGAGATAGGAGGAATATGTATAGTTGCTGGTATTGCTATTGGATTGATATTTCTTTTACCATTTATATCAGAAGGTGATTTTAAGATAAAGGTTTTATCAGTTATATTAACTCTAGCTATTATGGCTGCGGTAGGACTTTTTGATGACTTAAAAAAATTAAGTGCATTTAAAAAAACAGTCCTAACACTTTTAGGAGGAAGCCCTTTACTTCTTCTTAAAGCATATTATCCATATATTAAATTACCTTTTGCCGGCTTTGCTCGGCTTCATTACGTATATCCTTTCCTTATCCCCTTAGCTATAGCTATAACATCAAACGCTGTGAACATGATGGATGTATTTAATGGCGTTATGCCTTTAACAAGCTTAATAGTGCTTACATGCATAGCCCTAACAGCCATTGTTAATGGATATTTTAATGAGTTGATACCATGCTTAATTGTAATTGCATCACTAATTGCATACTTGCCATATAATAGATACCCTGCAAAGGTTTTTTCTGGAGATACCGGGTCATTAAGTGTAGGTGCTCTTATAGGTGTGCTTTCAATAATTTGTAAAGCAGAAGTTGTATCACTTATTGCTTTCATGCCATTTATACTTAATGGATTTCATACTCTTATGAGTATTCGTGGATTGAAAGAAAGATCTGAAATATTACGCCCAACAATTATAAACAAAGAATATAAGCTTGAAGTTAACAAAGATCCAAAAGCACCTATAGTTCTTGCTAGCTTATTCTTAATTAATGGCCCCGCTGATGAAAAAACATTAATAAAGTGCTATGTAGCAACAACTCTTTTCTCAGCTTTACTAGCACTACTTACAATGTATCTAATGTACAGGTGAATTAAGTGTTAAAAAGAGTAAAAGTTGTATTTACTATAATATTTCTTAACTGGATAACATTAATTCTTTTGTTTTACATAGTATTTAGCATAATAGTTCCCTTTGAAGTTTGTAATGGATTATCTAGTGCATTTTTGACTGGACTGCTAAAAGTTGTTATAACAAGCCTTCTATTTACATCATGGCTATATTTATGGAACCTTGGTGTAAAGATATATTTTACAAGAAAATGCTTAAAAGACAATAAGTTTAATTAATTGAGAACTGAGGTTAGAGATGAGAAATGGGCCTGAAAGTAGGGGTTATAGGCGTAGGATATTGGGGGCAAAATCATGTAAGAGTACTTAAGGAACTAGATAGTATTGAAACTTTATCTGTATGCGATTTAAGCATTGAAACTTTAAGATTAGTTGCTAAAAAATACCGAGTTAAATGGTATACTGATTTTGAAGAAATGATAAGAAAGGAAAGGCTTGACGCAGTAACTATTTGTACTCCAACATCAACTCACTCAAGTATAGCTATTAAAGTAATTGAAATGGGGGTTCATGCATTTATTGAAAAGCCAATGGCATCTACTATTGAAGAAGCTATAGCAGTAGTTGATAAAGCTAAGGAAGCTGGTGTGAAAATAATGGTTGGCTTCATTGAAAGGTTTAACCCTGCTGTTCAAATATCAAAAGAACTTATTAAACAGGGTAAAATTGGAAAACTAATATTATCATCTGCAAGAAGAGTTTCAGCTTATCCTGTAAGAATTGCAGATGTTGGCGTTATAAAGGATTATGGAATACATGAAATTGATGTAGCGAGATACTTATATGAAGAAGAACCAAGTATTATTTTTGCAGCTGCAGGGAAATTAATCCATAAGTTTGATGACTATGCAAACATTCTAATGCTTTACAACAGAGGTGAAAGCGCATTTATAGAAACTAACTGGTTAACCCCAAAAAAAATTAGAAAACTTACATTGACTGGAAGTAATGGAATCATCGATCTTGATTATATAACTCAGGAAGTAACAATTCAAGATAAAAACGGTATATGTACAGTTAAACATGAATGGAAAGAACCTTTGAATAATGAACTAAGACAATTTATAAATTCTATACTTAATAATTTTGAACCTAACCCTTCAGGAAAAGATGCTTTAATAACACATATACTTGCAGAAATAGCTTTACAATCAGCATTTCTAGGAGAAGCTATAGATGTAAAGGAGTACATTAAAGACAAGAATTGGATTTTCTAATTCGCTAAACAAACTTAATAAAGTTATTGCGAAAAGTCTTTAGGCTAATTAGTAATTAACCTAACTTTATGAGGTTTGCAGTGAGTTTATGGCCAAACAGTTATTAACTAAAAGTTGTTAAAAGAAAAATAAGAGTATTATCATTACTACAAGTATATAGTGGACCATTAATAATTATAGAAATAATAGCCCGGGGGAGATTCGAACTCCCGTCAGCAGGGCCAGAGCCTGCTATGCTTGGCCACTACAATCGGCGGATAAACCTCCACCGGGCTTCCCGAGCTATATGAATTGTTTTTATAGAAATTTAAGTTTATCGACTATATAATATAGGATACTATGACTTGGGAGAATAGGAACCTGTTCAAAGATTACTATTAGTTATATGGTTCGAAATTCTTGTTTTGCGCTTAATTCTCAATAATTATATCTTCTATTTTAAATTCAGTATAAATTAAAAGTAACGTTAAAGTTTCTGCCCCTATTGCATGGATGAATTTACGAAATTCAAAATTAAACCGTAAAATTATTTCTTTAAAGTTAGCTATTGGATTTGTCTTCAAATTATTTAAGTCATTTTTATGAATTCATCCAGCTTTAATGGAAATGATTGATTGACTTAAACGATGAAATTTAGAAACGAACTCATTTAGAACTCTAATTAAGAATTATGTTAAGTTACCATGTCCACAATGTCTTAAACCTAAAGATTTAAGCTAACAAAATCGTGAGAGCAATACCATAATAGATGGTTAAAAATGCTTAAGTTTATAGGACTCCACGTCCGCCCTAAGATAGAAAAAATTTAAAAAGAATAAAACGAATATTCAAGAATATTAGGGATGATTGATGAAAACAATACGATGTACTGCCATAGTAATGATACTATTAATAATTTTCATCCCACATCCTATAACCAGCATAGGAGGAAGGGAGCAAAAACTAGTTGAAGTAAATGTTGAAAGTCATGTTAAAATAATGGAAAGCGGGCTTATATATCGTTTGGACAATATTTTCCTCCTAAATTATCAAGAGCCTATAATGCCGAATATTATATTTAAACCTCCAGTAAATCATATTTCAAATCTTTTCTCAATAGATGCTAAGATGGATGGAAAACAAGCTCTTTGCAAATCTATATGTGAGCTAGGCATATTAAACCCCTATTTCAGGATAGAGTTTAAGGAAAATATTGAGAAAACATCAAAGTTATCTGTTTCATATATCCTCATTAATCAGTATAGTTACATAAATCAATCTACTTTAAATTTTTCAATACCCTTGTATCCAATTATTCAAATCGATGAGAAAGATGTGAAAATACAATCCTTCAATATGATTATAAACATTCCGCATGATCTGACATTAGATAATGCTAGTGTTCACGTTCCATTTGCTGAGTGGATATTTAAAGAACGTGAAAATATTCTGTATATAAACTCTACAAACATTACTGCAAACGATAAAGTGGTGATGTTTTTTAATTTAATTGGTAAAATTAAACAAATAATATGTCCATATCTTGAAGAAACATTAGAAATCAACTCAGCAAAAGTAAAGGTCCTAACTAGGATCTCAATTCAAAACAAAGGTGATAATGAAATAGAGGAAATACAGATTGAAATACCGAAGAACGCTGAAGATATTAGAGTATTCGATATTATGGGAGATATTAAACTGGATATGGATTCAGGAAAGGTATATTTGAGATATCCACTTCTAAGAAACTACAATTACACATTCATAGCTAGTTGCACCCTACCAATAATAGACTTTAAAAATAATTCTGAAGTTAAAATAAGTATTCCTCACTTTGTATTGTATCCAATTATGAATGCAAACGTTACGTTAATTTTTCCAAGCTATGTTGATGCTAAACCAAGGGAACCATTGCCCATAGTTATGCAAAGTCTTCCTGAATCAGTAATATTCAAGTATAAACTAACAAATGTTACAACTTATAATCCTAAAATGCTGACAATAACCTATAATGAGCCGGCTATACATGTAAACATAGTAAATGTATTAAGGTTGTTATCCATACTCCTAATGGCATTACTAACAATTGCTCTTTATCTATCGTCTAAAAGACGTTCATATATTCGCTTTAAAACCATACCGGAACATATTAGTATCGTTGAAAAGCTATGTTTAAAATATGAAGAGAAAATATCACTAATAGATGAGCTGATAAATCTTGGAGATAGGTTTATTGATGGAAGTATTAAAAAACGGTTATATGAGCAGAGAGTTGATGTTATACGTAATGATTTAATAAAGCTTGATATGGAAATAAAAGAGCTAAAGTCAACAATAGAGGCTAGATATGTACGTAAAATCAATGAAATAGAAACGGAGTTATCTAACCTTCTTCACATATTAGAATCTATTGAGAATTACAGGAAACAATTTTTATTAAAGAAGATTAAAAAGGGAGTTTATGATGAACTTATTTTTTCTAGCAAAAAGCAGTTTAAGAAGTTATATGCAAAAGTGCTGTCCCTAATTAAGTCTCTAAGAGAAGAATTAGAAAAACCTAAGTATTGAATTGAATAAGTTGTTTTATGACTTAACTATACTTCATATAGGAACAATTATTCTTCTTGTTCTATTTTATGTGAAATACTTGAGTATTAATATTTTATATTTAAAATATGAAAAAGAGAATTAAATCATAAAACGTTTCTGAAGGATTTAGTCATGTGGAAATCCTTTCTATAGCGCTCTTTAAATATCTCTAATGATTTCTGAAGTCAAAATAACTAAGATGAATAGTCTAGAAGTCTGGCTGCCAAGTTAGGACTTGAGTTTTATGAGTTTACCATATGTTAACTTGGCAATATTTAGTTACAAGTAATTAAACTGTAGAAACTTACTTGAAATTTAATAAGATTTTGAGAATATATTTTTAAAGTTACGTTTTGATTAATTTTAAATGAGAAGAAAGTTATTCAAAGAAGTTGCAATTGAAGTTATACAAGACTTACTTAATAGAGCGGAGAAGACTATTAAGATGTGTGGAGATATAAATCTGGCTAGAAGATATGTTAAACTTGCACTAGATGTTAGTACTAAATGCAGGGTTAAACTATCTTGTGCAAGTTCCCATACTGTATGTAAAAGATGTAAAACTATAATGGTTCCAGGTAAAACATGTATAGTCCGTATACGTTCAAAAAGATTTAAGCATCTAGTAATTACATGTTTAATATGTAAAAGGAAAATAAGAAGACCTATATTTTGTTAGCTTCAAGTTCCTGGTACTCTTAGCTTTAAAGCCAGTATACTATGTTAAATTATTAGTTTTAGACATTTGACATAAATAAAACAGAAGAATGATTAAATCATAGAACATAAGAGAACTATAGTAAAAGACTTGGAACAACATTCTTAGTATTCATATAGGCATTAATACCTAAGATTTGTTATGAGTTAAGCATCTAACAAAGTAATACTGTTAAGCCTAATTCTTAAATTTCATAACTACATATCAACTTGATAATATTAATAAAGTTTAGTAATAAAGTTTATAATAATGTTCAAAGTATCTTTTATGATCTAGCTGGCCGGGGTGGTGTAGCGGTTAGCATGGGGGCCTGTGGAGCCCTTGGTCGTGGGTTCGAATCACTAAGCGAAAATCCCACCCCCGGCCCTTTTGCTTTTAGAAGTTTTCGTAAAGAGCTGTAACCTTGGTAGCGTTTTTACTTACAAGAGTTTTCAAAAGGTCCCCTTCTATTTCCGCCATTTCCAACCGTTGATAATAATTCAAAGTCTCTTTGAGGTATGCTAAAACGATTTTTCCCCGTCAAAATTGGATGATTGTTTGTAACGTTAGCTTCCGGGTAACGTGCTACATGTTCAAACTCTACTTCTAACCCTATCTGAAAAATCTCGGCAGACATTACTTTATGCATAAATTATATAATTGCAGATTTAATAAAAGGACAACTGATATACAGAATTACCTTTAAGGGAGAAAAGCCCCATACATAGCTCCATTTCAATACGCCTTAATAGATGGTAAACTATATTTCACTTCGCGAAATATGGTAGGAAGATTGAGCTAATCAAAAAGAGTGAACCAGTTTGTGCTGAAATAGAGAAAGTAACATCTGACATGAGCGAATATGCCTTTGTCTCCTTCATCGGCAATTTGAAGATTGTTGAAGACCCTGAAGAAAGGGCCAAAGCAATAAAAAAGCTGGCAGATCAAGGCAAGAGAAAACTTTCTGGCAGTTCATGGGTTCAAAGCAGAAAATGAATGGTCTTCTCTTTCATCTGAAAAAGCCATTAATAATAGTTAAACTTGAAAAGGTTACAGATGTTGTTGGCCTGAAATCACCTAAACCACTTAACAAGTCAAAAACTGAAAACTAACTATGTATTTCCAAAATATCCTCCTAAGAATTCGTTTAAAAACGAAGTTTAAGGTAGTTTTATATATTTGGATTAAAAACAAACTCCTGGGTGATTTTAATGACTGCGAAATCTTTTGCCTTTTTGAAGTGGCTGAATGCGGTTGCTTTTGTGGCTGTTGTTTTTGTTAATGGTTTGGCAGGTAGCACTACACTGATTGGCGGCAAGAATACGGTTCAAGTTTCTGATTCCAATCTGACGCTTATAACTCCTGCGGGCTATGTTTTCTCAATATGGGCCGTTATATATGTTCTTCTGGGAGTCTTTGTAGTTTTTCAGGCATTACCAAGCGAAAAGGGGAAAAACTTTAGAGAGAAAGTTGGCCGGCTATTTATAATTAGTAGCATTTTAAACGTTTTCTGGCTTTTCCTTTGGCAGTTTGAGTATCTTGTTTGTCGGTTATTGTTATGTTCCTGCTTTTGGCAACTTTAATTTTAATTTACCTTCGTCTTGAGGTTGGAAAATCAAGGATTCGGTTGTGTGAAAAAATCGCTTTTCATTTGCCCTTCAGTGTTTATCTCGGCTGGATTACTATTGCTTCCATAGCAAATGTGGCGGCTACGCTGGTCTCAGTTAAATGGAATGGTTTTGGAATAAGCCCAGAAACATGGGCCATCATAATCGCAATAGTCGCTTTGTTAATTGCCATATTAGTTGTGATAACAAGAAAAGACATTGCATACGGGCTGGTAGTAGTATGGGCGCTGTTAGGTATAGCGGTAAACAAAGCGCAAATCAAAACATCGTAATTACCACAGAAGTATGTGTCATTATCTTAGCCATAACTTTGATAACTACAGTCATTTTCTCAAAACTAAAACGTTGAAGAACACATTAGCATATCCTAAAATCCCTTTTTTACGACATCAATAATCTATGCGTGAATAACAATTATTGTTTCCTTCTGTTAGTTGCTGAAAAGATAAAAGCAACGTGATGATCGCGTTAATGTTTTTAATTAAAATTTTTCTTGAGGGCAGTACGCTTACGAATTACCATCCTTCAGCCAAATACTTTTCAAGCTCCTTTTAATAAACTATTCTTTGTGGGTTATGTTGTCCTTCTCTAAGCTTTTTAGCTCCCCTTCACAAAGTTCCAGTTCTTCGTTCTTGTTTAGTTCTCTTCCAAGCTGTTTTTCCTTTGTAAACTTAACGTCAACTTGGTTGACGTTAAGGTGAAGTATTGGTGTTTAGCCTTACTTAGTGTTTAGCCTTGCTTAATCCCCTTCTAACCACCAACATGGTTGGAATTTTTAGTGAATGCTATGCCTTTTCCATTCACTTCGGCTTATACAAAATCTCCAAACCTTATGCTGTCGGTTCCTGTGTAATTGCCTAGAGTTTGAGGTCTCAATCCGCTGAAGGCCATAAGGGTTATTGAAACTCTAGCTCTTAGAGTGGCTATTCTGAGGGTTCTGTCAAGCTCCTCCTTGTTTGGAAAACTCTTGTTGGTTATGGTTGGAGTTTCACGTTCTCCCCTGACATTAACCTTAAGCCTAACGTTCAAACCATTATAGCTGAACTAAGAATGCAAAGTCTTCTTGAACCTGGCAATGTATGATCCCGCCTTGCCCTCCCTCTCTAGCCTCCGAACGAAATCAGTAGAACTATCCCTGAATCCTAATATCCTCTATAGCTGCCGGCATTTACCTGAATCTATGGCTTTTCCTATTAGGCTACTAAAAATGCTTTTGCAGGTAATTCAAATTTATTTAATCATCTCAACTCGGTAACCAATGCAAGGCTTAATTATATTTTTAGATAATTTTAATCCTCAACCTGGAGGGCTAAAATGAGTGAATAGGAGTTAATGAAGCTTATTAAGCAACAGATTGCAGTGGAGGGTATAAACGTAAAGGAAGTTGCTGAAAGCGAGAAAAAAGTTGGAAATGCAGCGGCAAAATTGTACTTGAGCGTCATAAAAATGGATTCTCAAAAACACGTTGAGATCTTAAAAGGTATTCTGAGCTTCTTAAGTAAATCTCCGCCGCCTGAAAATCTTTGGCAATATAAACTTGAAAGTTATGTTGATCCACTTGTTGTTAAGAAAGAACTCGAAAGGTACATGGAAAAGGAAAAACAAATGATTCAGCATATAGAAAATGAAATTAAGAAGACTAAAGGATGAGGCTTTAAAAATGCTTTTGCAATACATTGGAGATGAAGAGAGAAGACACCATAAAATAATCGAAATGATACTAAAACACACGTTAAAAGTGGCGGTGGGCATGGTTAAAATATTAATAAACTATGCAAAGTGTAGGGGAGAATTTGACAGAATCTGCGTCGAAATATGTCCCCTATCGATTTTTAGAAGGGAAGGACAGGAAAAGCCGGTAGTTGTTAATGAGAAAAAATGTATTTTGTGTAGGATATGTCAGGTGAATTGCCCAGAGCAAGCCATACAAATATTGAGCTAAAATTTCACAATTTTGCCGTGGCAATCTCTTACTTCCACTTTTAAATGGTTGCTAACAGTTCTCGTGGCACATTTATACATGGATCGTAAGCTCGTATTATCATTTCGATTCTATTGAGTAGCCCTGGTTTAATTTCTCCGTTTTTTATAAACTCCTTTGCAGCGTCTTTTAAGTTGGTGTTTATCGCAATATTGTTAATTTGTGTGGGTATTATTAACTTAATGTCCATTAGACGACCATTTTTGCCAGTGTATACTCGTGAGCTAATGTGCCTCTTGGTGCCTCAACGATTCCAACTGCTTTTCCATCTTTGGGTTCAATTTTAACGCGAACATTTGTATTTGTTATGCTTTTGTTTTACAATATTTCCTTTACTTTTTCGCAAGCATAAAGTAGTTCAATAAGACGAGCATAATCGAAAAGAATAGTTGAATGTGCAGGGTTTCCATATTTCTTCTTAAATTCTTTTAGTTCCCCATTTGAAAATTCAGTATCCATCTTTTCACTAACGTTTATCCTCGCCATCGGTCCAACTTGAACTATTTCCTGTTCGTCCCCGTTAAGTTTGAGGTAGACAAACTTTGCATATGTCCATTCGTGGCGAGGCCCTTTAATGTGATTTAGGTAATCCTTTTGTGGAATATCAGAAACTATTTTTCCATCAGAGCTTATGATTCTAACAAACCCGTCATAGTAATCAATAAGATTGTCCTTTGAAATCGCCATATAATGCGTCATGTAGTCACCCGCTTTTTTAAATTCCTCCCAATTTTTGTCAAAAAGCTCTTTTCCCATCTCAACGGACTCACACGCTATAGTGCACATTTTTTCCGCCTTCTGGAGTAAAGTCATGCGCTCGCTTTCCTTCAGAGGGGTTATGAGGCCGCCAGGTATCACGGATACCACGTGAACCTCACGTTTTCCAATAACGTCTAGTATTTTGGTTGCGAAGCTTCTCAAGGCTATTGCTTTTTTACCTATTTCAGAGTTCTCTCGAATTATCTGAAAAACGTTTCTTTTTAAGGGGGTTTTCTTCTAAAGGGAACCAAAAATCAGGGAGTGTTAAGAAAAAGTAGACTAATGAGTGATTGCTAATGACTTTAGTATTTCGCTAAAGTTTTTTCTACTATTGTTTTCATGTTATGTATTTGTTTGTTTTTATGTTGAATTTGTAGTTTCTATTTTTGAAGAAGTTTTCTATTGTTTCTTTGAGTTAGTTTAGGTTTGTGAATAGTTTATTGCTTAGCTCCATCTTCAGCTCCCTAAATACCTCCTCAACAATGTTTAGCTCAGGCGAGTATTTCGGTAAATATATTTGATGTATACCCTTCCTCAATGCTCATACACATATTTCGAGCGGTGGGCTGCGGAATTATCCCATACAACATATATTCTCCCCCTACCTACATTCTTCTTCAATGAGTATAGGAAGCTCATAGAGTGTATGTGTTTGCCTTCTCCTAATCTTTATGAATGCCTCACCGCTACGGGCATTCAATGCACAGTATACGTATACACCATCCCTACGTAGATTGTTAACTCTTACTATTGGCTTTGATCCCTTAGGTGCTAAAACCCTTCTTAACTCAGTATTGATGCCTCTCCTAGATTCATCTATGAATAGAACCTTGAAGTATCCATCAATCAGCTCCCTAACTCTTTTTTAAAATCAGCCCACCTATCCTCCTCAGCCTTATAGTGTTTAGGTCTAGGCTTTATCAGTCTATATCCGAGCTCCTCTACAATTCTGTAGAGTCTTTTGAGGCTGTAGTCTACACCATTCTTAGATAGCTCAACTCTTAATAGCTTAATAGTCCAGTAGTCTACGTCATATCCTAGAGTTTTTGGGTTTAGCTTAAGCTTCTCAGCTACAAACTCCCTCGATGCTTTTCTAGGTCTACCACCTCTATGCTTATCCCTTAAAGCCTCAATACCCCCCTCCCTAAACCTCTTAACCCAATTAAAAACCGTCCTCTTCGTCCTACCAACTGTTTCAGCTGCCTTACTGAGGGAGGAGCCATCATAAACAAGCTTAACAGCTAAAATCCTCTCCCTAACACGAGCATCCCCCTCCCTCCTTAAAGCCTCAACCAAATCAACCATAAATACACTAGGAAACAGGGTAGAAAAAAGTTACGCGAAATACTATTGTCCCATAATCAAAAACTTTCTTAGTGTTTCTGTTATCTTTGTTCCGAATATTTTTTCTATCGCCTTGACAGATGCTAAAGTATGGGCTGTTGAACAGACTCCGCATATTCTAGAGATTATAAATGGAAGTCTAAAGGCATCCATTCCCTTCAAAAAATAGTCAAAGCCGCGGATCTATGTTGCGTGAAAGTGCGCATTTGCCACATTTCCAGTTTCATCTAAAACTATTGTGACTTTTCCATGACCTTCGATTCGTGTGGTTGGGGAGATTGTTATCTCTTTTTGATTATTCAAACTATTCGCTCCCTCGACTTGAACCGCGCAAATTTTGAGAATATAAACGTGTGAAAAACGAATGGATTGCTGTACAACTCCTTTTTAATCTTCTCCTCAGCTATTCCTGTCCTTTCGGAAATAACTTTAATTAGAAATGAATATAGGTCTCTTGAGCGGTAAAGAAGGGAGTCGGCCGGTCCTCTGCATCCAAAACACGTAAACCCCACGAGTTGAGGGTTTTCTTGAACCTGGCTATGTAGGAGCTTGCCTTGCCTTCTTGCTCCAACCTCCTAACAAAGTCTGTGAAGCCATCCCTAAACGCTTTAGTTCTAGCAACTTTCAGAATGGACTTGGGGTCAGTTTTGTTCAAATCACAGTAAAGCCCAAGATTCCTAAGATAGAAAGTTGCCGTCAAAAGGGATTTAGCCGCAAAATTATCAAACCAACGCCGCACATCCTCAAGCAAATAAGCGTACTTAGCCCTCATATACATCAATAGGGATAGTGGAATATTTCTATTTAAGGATTCGCTTAAAAAATTAAGTGGACCGGGCGGGATTTGAACCCGCGGCTTCGAGTCAACAATGTTGAACTCCCGCTTGCAAAGCAGGCGCTCATTCCAAACTGAGCTACCGGCATCCCCCAATAGTCCGGAACCCAACCCAGTCCAAGTATTTGGATTGTTTCATTTATATAAATTTTTTTAGAATAATAATCTTTAAAATCGATGTTTTGAAGATAAACATGATTTAATCATTACTATAATTGCTTCTTTTTAGGTGTAACCTTACATTAAATAGCTAATCTAATTATATTTATGGATGTATCTCAGTATTGCAGCAATACCGCCGAATGAGTTGAATAACTCCTTGCCTTCTCCTGTATTTAATGATATAAGTTTTACATCAGCTTTAGTTTTGTCCGCAAGCTCATTTAGATATTCTACTATGTATTTTGACGATAAAATCTTCATGGTTCCACCACATATTTTACATTTATTACCTTGAGACTCAATTTCATTAAGTTTTATTTGTTCAACCTTTACTAAATCTTTAAATCCACAACTCATACAAATCATTTCCACAATGTAAAGATCGAGATTAGATGATACTAGAACCTTCTCAACAGACCCATTTTCCAGATGTTTTACGACATCATCAAATCCATATGCCACGTCGTCACCGCCTTTTGCAAGTTTTTCAAGAAATTCCTGCATATTTTTTGCTTCTTCTATTAATGCAACATCTTTTAGCAAATCATCACACCTATATAATAGCTCATATATACCTGATTCGTCAGCGTATCCTACGTCTATAATACCTAAGATTCTTGATTTAAGTTGATAATGCAGGTAATTTCCATCATAAAACTCTTTTTTAGTTGGTCCAGGACCACCAATGATTATTCCCTTAAGGTTTGGAATATTCAAGAAATACTTTGATGCGTAATCTCCAACTCTTTTATAAAATTCATGAGCCATTTCTTCAATTATACGTTCAAACCTGCGAGCAGACTGTCCACCAGCTCGATGCTTTCCAGGAACCCCTGAGGTAATGTTATCTAAAATTTCTACTTTATTACCTTTTAGTAATGCAAATGTAGCTTCCTCTCTATCTATAGTAATAAGTCCAAAAACCGCCTTTTCCCTTAACATATCCTTTAATATGTCTAAATGAAAATGATCATCACACCTATATAGATAGGTAGATATAGGTTCGATAGGCTCAACTTCAAATATGTTTATTTTTTCAGATCCAGGTGGATCATTTGGTTTAGCTATTGCGCCGCAAAATATAGCTAAACCATTAGGGGGAATTTCACGATATAGTTTTAATTTCTGCATTATTGTTACAAGAGCATCTAATACGTGATGACGTGTTACACGATCTTTAATGTTTGAAGCGGTAGAATACTCTTCATGCAAATCATTTATGACCAAAGATATTGATCTTCCAGGCGGAATATATAGTGATATTAGTTCAGTACCTCTTCCCCTTATTTTTTCTAACTGCTCCAATACTCTACTTAACTTTAGCTTCTTTAATTCTTCAACCGTAACCACTAAGTTTCCCTTAGTTATTGATTCTATCATAGTTTTATAAACCTTACCGTAAGATAACAGAGCTCAACAACTAGCAATTAGAATGTAATATACTATGTTGTCGCATCCAAGTAGTAAATTCTATAGATATTTTGGATACGTTAAGCAGTTAGAAGAAATGTTGTTTCTAATATCCTTCATAAATATATTAATAATCTATATCATGAGCATATTTACTTGTAATCAGTAAATTCATAAGTAAATATGCTAGGAACATAGGCTTCTATATTACTTCTAAAGGATTTTGGGATGATGATTTATTAGAGAAATGCATTGAAACAGTATCGATTGATAGCACAGGTAAAGCTAAGAGGATAAAATATGATTGTTTCACGTAGGAGAACCTAAAAATGCACTTAGTTCATTTAAGCCTACAAAACTCTCAGAAATAAGATAAATTTATAATTCCTATAGGAATTATAAATTTATGAGTTGGCAAGGAGACAACGTAGTTATTAAGCTTAGTGGACATGTATATTTTTCTAATTTAAATTTCGACTTACTAAAAAAACTTACAACTACTATTTTAGAGGTTAAAAATAAAGGATATAGAATTGGTTTGGTAACTGGAGGAGGAAGTATAGCGAGAAGCTATATTAAAATATTAAAAAATTTCGGGTTATCTGATAGTATTTGTGATTTGATTGGTATTGAAGTATCTAGAATGAATGCTAAATTAATTGCTAGTATTTTAGGGGAAAAATGTCATATGAACATACCAAATAGCTATGATGAACTCATTAAAGTAGTTATGGATAATAAAGACAAAATAGTAATTACCGGTGGCTTACAACCAGGACAATCAACAAATGCTGTAGCAGCATTACTTGCTGAAACTATGAAAGCGAAGATTTTAATCATAACTACAGATGTTGATGGTGTTTATGATAGAAATCCAAAGAAAGATCCCAATGCTAAACTCATTAGTGAAATAAGTATAGCTGAGTTAACGAATATCTTAGATGTTGCATATCAAGCTGGAGAATATGGATTATTTGATATTTTATCTTTAATACTATTAAAAAGATTAGGAATACCCATCTATGTGATTAGTGGCTACGAGCCGGAGAATATATTAAAAGTAATTATGGGCAAGCATATCGGTACATTAATTAAACCTGTAAAAAATAAATGAATATAAACTATGTCAATAATAAGAAGTTATCATGGTTACCGCAACGCAAATCTTGATGTAGCGCTTCTTTCTACATTTCCCTTAAACTCATCCGTCTTATGATTATAGGCTTATCAGAGGATATTCTTAAATAACCATTCATATTGGCTTAGATCAGACTTAGTACATACCTTCTAAGCTATAATAGTAGAGAGAGTTTCCATGAACTTCATAGATACTAACCAAAAATCTAATTAAAGAACCAAAATTTATAATCTAAGTTTCTCTAAATCTAGTTATTTTCTTATTAAATTATGATTATTAGATCTAAGCTCACCATTATAGCACCAGAATTTAGATTTATTAAGCCGCCTAATAATACATATTCAATAGCCCTATAATCCATAAATTAAGAAGACCCTCTAGGCTTAGCTTTCATACATATATTTTAAGTTTACACAACTAACTTAACATATCATAAGAATAATTTACAAGGTACCCTACGCATTGTTTAAAATCCTAATTAATTAGCTAATCAATGCATATATGTTAGGTTTTACAGAATCAAAAATAAAAAAATAAACTAAGTGATAAACATTGAACATTTATTAGTACTGCAGAATAAACTATTTCGTATGCCAAAATATGCATATGTATGTATAGGTGGTACATTTAATCATTTACATAGAGGACATAGAGTAATTATTGAAACAGCATTTAATCTTGGAGATAAGGTAATAATAGGATTAGCAGATGAACATTTAACAAAAACTAAAGAACATTATGAGTTAATTGAGAGTTATGAGGAAAGGGAAAGAAAAATTAGAGACTTTCTATCAACCAAGGGATGGCTAAGTAGAGCGGAAATAATACCGATAAGCGATGTATATGGACCAGCAGTAAATATACCAGATTTAGACGCTATAATTGTGAGTGAAGAAACAGAAAGAAGAGCCTTAGAGATAAATGAAATTAGAGAAAGAAAAGGACTTAAGAGGTTAGATATAATAGTTGTTAAGTTAGTTAAGGCAGAGGATGGTAAACCAATTTCTTCGACAAGAATTAGAAAAGGGGAAATAGATGCAGAAGGCAAAGTAACTAATAAGGAAAGAGTTTATGTTTAAAATGTAAGCTTACAGAATAACAGAATTACAATATTTTGGGTAGTAGTGAATAAATTCTAAAGCAACAACAGGAACACCTATATTAAAGTTATTAAGTATACTTGGATGTATTTCACCAAGCATCCCTATTTCATAATCATCTAATATTATAGCAGCTGATCTTCCTTGGATAAATGATGAGTGATTTTTTCTAATGAGTTTAGTGTTTAGACATAATAACCTATTCAAAGTTTCGTATATCCCCTTAATGTCCGCAAAAGATATATCTGAACTTGCAATAGCAGCAGACACAGCTCTACCAACAACAATATTGCCATCTGTAGGATACGATACATATCCTATTTCAAATATTTTTTGCGGATATTTTCTATGCTTATTAAGTGATAGAAAATCTAAAAGATTTGGAATGATCCAACGTCTATAAACACAATGCTCATCCGATATTGGATTTTCGATTCTTACTAATTCAACATTTATTAAATTCATAAGTTGGCTTTGCTTTCTTTCACTCGTTAATGTAAATGTTAATACTTCCTGAAACCCGAGACCTATGAATACTTCTCTAATTCTTGATTCCTTTCTCTCCATTTCTGCTTCTCTCCCAATTGTAGCGATATTCGGTAATTCAGGCTTTAGGTTATTATAGCCATAAGCTATTGCTATGTCTTCAATAATGTCAACTTTATGTAAAACATCAACTCTATAGGGAGGAACTAGAACTTTAAACTCATTATTTGAAACCGTTTCAACCTCGTACATCATTTTCTGAAGAAGACCAGTTACAGTATCAATTTGCAAATTCAAACCTAGAAGATCATTTATACTTTTTAAATCAACAGTTATTCTTCTTGGACGTAAATCAGGAGAGATTATTGTAAGGCTATTATTTCTTATCTGAACGCTTTCAATAATACCATCCATATCTATAAAATCTGCTAGCATTACGTTTAGTGTTTGCTCTACAGACCTTTTGTCAGTACCTGTTAACTCAATAAATAGATTTTTTGTATCCGTAGTGACCTTGGTGCGGCTACTATTTATTATTGGAGGAAAACTAAATATGCCAATTTTATCAATGTACACAGGACATAATTGATCACTGACTAAATAAGCATACTTAATCCCTTTTTCGTGCTTTTTTAGAATTTCTTCAAGACTTAATTCCTCCTGAATTCCTAATGGCATCATTTTTAATTTTGGCGAAACTTCAGTATAAAGTATTGGGGGGCTTATTCTATCTAGATCATGTATACCTATAGCAACTTTTTTTCTATCTCTTCCAACAGTGATATGAAGCATTTCCTGAAAATTCATTAAGTCCTTTATTATATCATAGTTGAGATTTACATTTTTAACTATGGCGCAAGCTATGAATGGTCTTATCTTTGCTTGAACAACTTCTACCGTAATACCTGAACACGGGATTTCTCTTTTAATGATTTTATGCAAACATGAAGTTGCATTAATATAGCTCCTAATAGCTCTTGAAAATCCAAAAATGCTAAATAAATCAGGCCTATCTGGTTCAAGCTCAATTGTTATTTCATCTTCAGATATGCTTTTTACTTCTCCTTTGAAGTCCTTTATAACCTCTAAAAGTAGAGACTCATCGATATATTTTATCAATGAAAATAATGCTCTTTTATTAAATACTACTGTTGGCATATTTAATCATCGCTTAAGTGATGGTATAGGACTTGTTCTTAACCACTCTAAGTCTCTTGAAAATAGTAGTCTTATGTCGTCTATATTTAATGCCACCATTGCAAGTCTATCTATACCAAGACCCCATGCAAGAACTGGTACCTTTACCCCAAGCGGAAGCGTTACTTCAGGTCTAAATATTCCACCAGGTAGCGCTTCTATCCAGCCTAGAGTTGGATGCTTAATATATCCTACAACACTTGGCTCTGTAAATGGAAAGAAAGCAGGCTGAAACCTAATATCTTTAATATTAAATGCTTCAGCTATTGTTTTCATATAACCCATTAAGTGTCTCAGATTAACATTTTCAGCAACGACTATTCCTTCACATTGATTAAACTCCGGTAAATGCATGGCATCGATTTTATCAGGTCTATAATTCTTATCTATAATAAACATTTTTCTTGGTAAGTCTTCTTGACTTAATTTTGATAAGTACCGAGCGGAAACAGCAGTTGTCTGACTTCTAAGTATAAGCTTTAGAGCTAATGATTGGTCCCAGCTTCCCCAACCTGTAGATCCTGTTATCCATCCACTTTCATGAGTTTCCTTAATCTTTTTTAATAAATCTTGATTTTGAATCTTATCTAGATAAAATCCTTTAATGTAGAAAATGTCATGAATGCTTCTTGCTGGATGGTCTGACGGCATAAATAAAGCATCACAGTTCCAGAAGTTTAATTCGATAGGTGGACTTGAAACTTCTTCAAATCCAAGACTTAAAAGGATTTCTCTAATTTCATCAATTATCTCTCTGTATAGATGCTTTCTTCCCAGCGTTAATGATTCAGTTGGGGCATCAATATCATATGGTTTAAACCTTACGTATTTCCATTTGCCAGATATTATAATATCTGAAGTTAGGGATGTTATTTCTTCCTCTAGTTTGAGCCTTTCAAGAATTTTATGTCCAAGTGACGTCAACTCAACTCCAGTAATGATTGTAAAAACTTTTTCTCTTACAATATCACCTCTCTTCTTTAACTCCTTTATTAATGCGACGTCTGAACTAGTTAATGGAAGCCCAGAATTTATTTTTTTTAATACTTCCTCAAATTCGTACGTTTTGCTAAGATAGGATTTACCATTATCTGTAAGTATAATAAACTTCTTTCCATGTTTGGTCTGTATTTTAACCCAGTTATGTTTTATAGCCCATGAAATACCGTAGGATGATTCATCATTTGATAAGTTTAACTCTTCAATAGGAGTTTCTTCCTTCAATTTCTTTATAAGTCTTACTTCAGGGAAGCCAGTTTCAAGATATTTTTGCCCTTCAACACCTAGAAAATACTTAATTTTTTGATCTTTAACTATTTCTACTAGCTCTTTATCTTTAAGTAGGTTTAAAGCCCATATTACGGTATCGGTATTAAATGATGTTTCTCTTACAATATCAGAAAAACTAGTAAATCCTCTACCTAATACTATCAGAACCTGTTTTTCTTTAGGATGAAGACTTTCTAGTATATTATTTAAAATTGGCAAGACATACACCAACACCGGAATAGTTTTCTTATAAGTCTTTTAAAGCTTACGATAAATTTAGTTAATATTACTGATTTGGATGTTATTAGATTAAATTTATAATTTCTTCTAGTAATTATACTCAATTGCTTTAAAATAATAAATCCAAAAAAGTATAATATGTATTAGCATTTAAACGTGTCTTCAATTTACATTCTTATTTAACTAAAACATTATTAGTAAGCATCAGTATTTAGAACCATTGTTAGTTCTAAATTAAGCTATTTTAATTAAGTATTTTAAAATGATACTGCTAAGTTACATGTAGTAATTCATAAAACTCAAGACTTAACTTGACAATATTTTTTAAATTAGCTTAGAGAAGAACATAGACATGATTCTCTACACTTATTTTCAAACATGATTTACACCCAGAATGACTATTATAGAATTATCTGAAATAAATTACAGGTCCAAGTAAACTTAATATCTAAGCTATTAAGTCTTTTAGTTTTGCCGGAATACTTATAAGAAACAATTAAAAGCTACGTTAAGCTATGTAAAATAAGGGTGATACATATGGGTGGCGCACCTGTAACAATAAAATATTTAATTAAAGCAGAAATAGAAATAAACGGTATTGTTGACAAACCAGATGTTATAGGGGCAATATTTGGTCAGACTGAAGGATTGCTTGGAGAGGATCTAGATTTAAGAGAGCTTCAAAAAAGCGGTAGAATAGGCAGAATACAAGTTGATTTGATTGAGAAAGGAGATAAATCACACGGAGAGATAATAATTCCATCAGGTCTTGATAGAGCAGAAACGGCTTTAATAGCAGCTTCCCTTGAAATTATTGAGAAAGTGGGACCATGTGATGCAAGAGTGCATATAAAAACAGTAGAGGATGTAAGAGAAGAAAAAAGAAGAAAGATTTTAGAGAGAGCAAAAGAACTTTTAAAAAAAATGAGTAGAGAAACTATTCCAGACAGTAGAAAACTTGCAGACGAGGTACTAAGCGCTGTACGAGAGCAAGAGATTATAAAATATGGGTCGGAGGAGTTGCCTGCAGGTCCTGAAGTAGATACAGCAGATACAGTAATAATAGTAGAAGGAAGGGCTGATGTTATTAATCTCATTAAAAATGGATTTAAAAATGTTATAGGAATAGGAGGAACAAGCATCCCAAAAACAATAGTTGATCTAAGTAGAAGAAAGCATACTATAGCCTTTGTTGATGGAGACAGAGGAGGAGAACTTATCTTAAGAGAATTATTGAAAGTAGCAGAAATAGATGAAGTTGCAATAGCACCTCCAGGTAAGGAAGTTGAAGAATTAACAAATAAGGAGGTGGTGAAGTGTCTTCAGAATAGAGTACCTGTAGCAGAATACTTACATAAAGATTCATTACAACCAGTTAAGCAGCAAAAGACACCTATAGAAGAAAAGACACTCATTCCACAACATATTATAACCCAAATAAAAAAGCTAGAAAATACACTTGAAGCCATACTTTACGATGCTGATTGGAACATGATACAAAAAATAGCAGTAAGCGAATTGCCAGAGACTATACAAAAAACCTCAGGAATCCATGCCTTAGTATTTGACGGTATAATTACCCAAAGACTTCTTGATTTAGCCGAAGATAAATCAATAAAATTAATTATAGGAGCTAAACTTGGAAATATATTGAGAAAACCTTTAAATATTCAAATACTTACCTTTACTGATTTAAAGGAGGAAGATAACAAGTAGTCTAAAGTTAAGATAGCTATTATAACCTAAGCATCATAACTATTGCATCTGAATACCTATAGTATTTTTTTATAATACCGATAGAAGTAAAACCGAAATGTTCATAAAATTTTTTTGCAATACTATTTCTACTGTCAACCTCTAGCTTAATGATTTTAACGTCGTTAGATTTAAAGCGTTTGATCAGCTCTAACATTAACTTTGTTCCATATCCTTTGTTTCTATAACTTGGATCAACAGCTATTGAAACAATATGTCCCTCTGATTTCTTTTTAATAATTCCAATTATATATCCAATAACGACCCAGTTCTCTTCAATAACAAGAAAAGTATCAGGAGATATAAAATGATAAAAATAAAATAAGTACTTTGAATATGGCTCATTAAAAGATGATGTCTCAATTTCATAGATACGATCTAAATCTCTTAGCTCAAACCTTCTGATAATGGGGGCCATTACAATTTAGTAAGTCAGTTTATTTTTAATAGCTTTACAAATATAACATGTAGTACTGGTAAGATTAACAAAATCTATCTTATTTTCAACTATATCTTGTACAATTTTATCAATAACATCTTTTATGAAAGTATTGGATTCAAGATCTGTAAGTTTTTTACGCCCCCGTCTTAATGAGAGATAATAACTGACTACCGGTTGAGTTGTTCCAAGTTTTTTAGCGACTTCTACTTGAGTAAAGCCATATTTTTCAATTAGATTTCGAGCTATAAGCGCTCTAAATGCAGGCAGTATATCCTTAACAATAATTTCACATGGCGGACGCATTTCACCACTAAAATATTAACACTATATTTTAAATATAAATTTTAGCTATAATGAGCTATGTTTAGTTAAGCTTTTGAGCTGTTCCCTCTCTACTTTTTCAGGAGTGGAGGAAATATTTGTTAGGAGGTAGCCTGTTGGATAATATTAATGGCATCTATTCATACCTGTCTGTATTGTATCTTAGGGGTTTCGGAGGCTTAAAACCATTTGCTAATGAGCGTTAGACAGCAGTCTGACTTTAGGTTCAGAAATTAGGGAGCATATTTGAGTTTACAAAGCGGAAATTCCTATGGTAATTTTTAAATATTTCTTAGTTTCCATTAAATTTACATCATCTGTTTTATTGGATGTGAATATAAATAGTATGATCTTTACTACTAATTCCTTCTCGATACTGCCTTTATGAATCTAAGCTCAAACTACTTAGACTGTGAGAATTTGTTTCGATGATTCTCTTTATTCCAGATAGATCCTGTAGTACGTCTCTTTCTTTCCATTCCTCATCATATTATCTTTATTTATGACTATGTACAAACTCCTCCTCACCATCTTTATAATACTTCCTAACAATCAGCAATGCAACAGACACTACGAACTCAATCACTTTTCCATAAATCTTATACTTCATAATCTGAATCGAAAGGACAGAAGAAAGCTTAACTTTGATGATAAACTAGGTTTAAAAATAAAAGCACGACTAAATGGTATTATTCTGCTAATGTCTCTTAGTAGAAGTAGTATAAAAATTTATAGAAGCTAACCTCGAATACATCTGTAAGCATGAAAAGAAGTGGGGATGTAAAGAGTTCATTCATGGTGCGGGGGGTGGGATTTGAACCCACGAAGGCCTATGCCAAGGGATGTCTTAACTTAAGAACACTCTTGAGTCCCTCCCCTTTAACCTAGCTCGGGAACCCCCGCAAAATATTCAATCTTTTAAGAAAATAAATTTTTCTTACTGAACTAAGTTTATATTTACCCTAAAAGAATAAATAATAGCCGGGGTCGCCTAGGCTGGTCTATGGCGCTGGACTATTATAAACCAGACTCATAATTCCAATCATAGGGTTGGAGTCCAGTTATCGTGGGTTCAAGTCCCACCCCCGGCATCTATGAAAACGACAAGAATATAAGAATCTGTTTCCCTATAGTTTAGCCCCGGTGGCTTAGCCTGGTTAGAGCGACTGTACTGAGCCGCGAGCGCTTGGTATTTAGTACAAATAGCGGTAGGTCCCGAGGTAAATACGGGAATTCAAATCTCGGCCGGGGCTTTAAGGTTTCATGAGTTCCATAAATGCTAAGCTTAACTACATCATGTTATGATGTATCATGGATGTATAGAAATATTAAAAATCATGGATATATTTTTTTCAAATATTTTTAAAATCTTAGAAATACTTAGGTTACACTCCATTCAAATATCAAATTTTATTTTAAAACTTCCTTTCTTATGCATTATTATGCATGCTAGTAGGTTCATGAATGCACACATATTGCTGTTTTATTATGTCCTATGCTACTTCTGAATGATTCTTATTCATTTGAAGAATGATTCCATCATGTCTATTATTCTTCTATAGATGCTATGTATATGGCTTAGACTTCCTACATTTTTAGAGCTTACTAGCATGTCAGTATTGCGCTCATTGACGATAGTTTGTCTTCTGACTCCTCTTTATCTATGTTAAATTAAATATAATGAATTAGACTGCTTTCTGTTGAGTTTTAAATAAACTTACTAGAATTATATTTATTTTTCCAGATTTAATTATGATGCTTAACGATATGAAGCCTTCATTCAATATATGTATTTTAAGGCATTTCCTATAATTTAAAGTAAGGCGATATGTTAAGTTAAACCTAAGTTTATCTTAGCAGTATTTGAGGTTCTGCGTATTTCTTTAAACACTTAAAGAAGTGCGATGAATAAGGAATTCTGGATTATAGTGTTTATATCGTGTTAGTTTAAGATTATTTAGCCTATGGCGCAATAATCATAAACATAATCATAAACTTAATTCATAAACATAACACTTAATAATGTTGAATATTATAATTTTATTTGCTTATTTACGGCTTGATATAATATTATGAAGCCATACATAGTATAACTAGCCTTAATAAGATATTTATAGTAGAGTTAATGCTATGATTAATAGATAATATTGTAAACATTAGTAAAGCCTCCGGCGGGATTTGAACCCGCGACATGCCGCTTACAAGGCGGCCGCTCTACCACGCTGAGCCACGGAGGCTAAAAAATGAAAGAAATAGGAAAATATAAATCTTAAGCTGATTATATGGGACCGCGGGGATTTGAACCCCGGTCCCGGGCGTTTCCGGTTTACGCACCCGAAGCCCGGAGTCTGCCAGAATAGCTTCTAAACTGTAATGTTAGATCTAGCCTACGGTCCCGTTATACATATAATCTATCTACTTCTATATTAATATTAGGTAAAACTTATGTGTAGTTTTTACTCTCATTAACAATGGTGTTAAAATTGTTTAGTTCTGCTGAAGAGAATCTTAAGAAAATGATTGCAGGAGAAATAGTACTTTCTAGTAATCCTGGAAAAATTATTAGAAAATGGCGTAAACTACTTGATATTAGACAGGTAGAGCTTGCAGAAGTTCTTGGTGCTTCTCCTTCTGTAATAAGCGATTACGAAACTGGGCGTAGACAATCTCCTGGACAACAATTTATTAAGAAACTTGTTGAGACTATGGTGGAAATTGATAAGAGACGAGGGGGGAGAATTATTAATTCATTTATTCAAATTTTAGGTGTAGCTACTGAGGGTATATTAGATATTCAAGAGTTTAGTGAACCTATAGAACTTAGTAGATTAATTGATGTTGTAAAGGGGGATGTCCTTGTAGACCATGGTCTTATTTTGAAAAGATATATTTATGGATATACTATTATTGATAGCTTGAAGGCTATTCAAACAATGTCTGGTGCTGATTTTTATAAATTACTTGGAGTTAATGTAATGCGAGCTTTATTTTTTACAAACGTATCAACTGGTAGAAGCCCTATGGTAGCAATAAGAGTTCAGCTAATTAAGCCGGTTGCTGTTTTTCTTCATGGATTAGAAAAAGTTGATGAATTAGCTATTAAACTTGCTAAACTTGAGGGAATACCATTGATAGTTTCAAGAATAGGCTCTATTGAAAATCTTTTAAAAGCTTTAAGAAACATTTCTAAATAATCTTAGAATGCCTAACTACTGTTCTTTTAATATTTTTTGAACCACATTTAGGACATGAGTTGGTAATTACTCTTGCGGAGTACCCACAATCCTGACAGTAATAGAGCCACGTAATTTTTCTTGATATTTTTTGCTTACCTATAGGTTTATACTTTATTCCAAGTTCTAACGCTACATTTTGAATTGAATAGTCATTAGTTAAAATTATCACATTTTCACCTTGTAAAGATAAATCAATGCCTAGTGCTAAAATAGATATGTCAGCTTTAGAAAGAACAGAGATTTCTCCTAACTTAATTGCTACATTAATTACTTTATGTATTGAACTAATTGATGGATGGCCTATATTAAGTATTCCAGTTTCAATATATGTATTTACTAACATGTTAAGCTCGAATTGCTTTATCTCAGATAATACTTCTTCAGTTATCCAGACATTACCTTCGAGTTGCTTTGCTAATATTCCACTTAATATTGCTGATGTATCAAGGATGAATGATGTATTCATACTATGGTATGACTATAAATCTAACGTATAAACTTATAAACTTAAATTTAACCTATAAAATATTAGCCCTCATGTTTAAGGTAGCTATAGTATCATTGTTAAGTTGCGAGAAGATTGTGAAAACTATAGAGAAGTTAGGAGTGAAAATAATAGATTCTAATCCTGATTTTGTAATAACTTATGGCGGAGATGGAACAATTCTTTATTCTGAAAGAATTTATCCTTCTATTCCTAAGATTACGTTTAAGGGTTCAGAGCTATGCATAAGATGTTATTACAATATTAGTGATGTAGAAAAGGTAATTGAGAACATTATTAAGGGCAATTACCGCATAGTAAGTGAAGTTAAGCTTGAAGCCTTTACAAAGGGGCAAAGGCTTAAAGCTCTTAATGAAATACAAGTTCACAATAAAGTACCTACGAGGGCTATCAGGTTTTCTGTTTTTGTTGATGGTAGGGAATTCAAAGATTTAATTGGTGATGGTGTTATTATTTCGACACCTTTCGGATCTACCGGATATTACATGTCTGTTGGTGGAAAACCATTTAAGAAGGGAATTGGAGTAGCGTTTAATAACTTACATATGAGAAAAATTAGAAGCTTTACAGTGCCATTAAGGACTAAAATTAAGGTGACCGTAGATAGAGGAGATTGTTTTCTCATTGCTGATAACGCTGATGAATTTATAGAGTTAGGCACCGGTGATAAGGTTCTTATTATGAGGGCGAGTGAAAAAGCTAGATTTGTTAAAATATTTAAGTAAACGAGTCTTTAACTACTTTATACGCATTATTTTCATTCTACCAGCAAAGTTCCAAACTTCAACTTCTGAATTTAGAGTTAACTTATTAGCCACTTCTTGCTCGATGTAAAATTTAGGCATCTCAAACGTCTTAAATGTTGATAAATCCATTAATTGAACGGAATCATTTAATATAGAGATGACTTGCGCTACTGACTTTTCAATAACTGGAACATCTATTTTTTGATCTACTGGAGCAACAAATGTATGCTTTGACCCGTCAAAGACGTTAATACCAACTATTCTTGCCTTTGCACTACCATGTTTTCCTGTTTTAGATTTTTCCACCTCAACTACCTTGCACGGTTCGCCATTAATCATTATGTACGATCCTTCCTTTATTGAGCCTACATCAATAGGCTTTACAGACATAATAGATTCTAATTAATAATTTAGAATTATTGCTTATAAGCTTTTGTATCATTTACATGGATACAGTAACTTAAACCCTATTTCTTTAGCGGTCGTAGTATAGTATAAATAGCTTCTAGAAACTACATATTTCTCACACCTTGCGACTTAATTATGCTTCACGTAAGAATCTTTAACACTTCCTACTCTATTTTATTAAATATGTTCAGGAATTAGTATTTAAGATGTATACATTTAGGAATTAAAAACACATAAGCCGCAAAGCTTAAACTGCTACATCTATATATAATAAATTATAGTTCTAAGCTGATCTTACTACTCTTTAAATTTAAGAAGTATTTATATACTTTTAAAAGCTAATACTTTAACATGGGGCTGTTGGGATCTCTTGGGGAGTCATTATATAATGCCATTAAAAAATTTCTCGGCAGTCCAATAGCTGATGAAAGAACTGTAAAAGAACTTCTAAAAGGGATTCAACGAGCACTTCTTCAAGCTGATGTTAATGTAAATCTTGTTTTAAATATATCAAAAAATATTGAAGAAAGAGTTTTCAAAGAAAAGATTCCTCCAGGTATTTCCAGAAAAGATTATGTTTTAAAAATAGTCTATGATGAGCTTGTTAATTTAATGGGAGGTGAAAATCCTATAAAAATCGAAGTTAAACCATTTAAACCATGGGTTATAATGTTAGTAGGTATTCAAGGAAGTGGAAAAACAACATCAGCAGTAAAGATTGCAAAATTCCTAAACAAACGTGGAAGTAAAGTAGCCTTGGTATGTGCTGATACATATAGACCAGCTGCCTATCACCAACTTAAACAACTTGCAGATATGGTAGGAATACCAGTATATGGTGATTTAAATTCAAAGGACCCTATAAAAGTAGCAACTGATGGAGTTTATAAATTTAAGAACGAAAAATACGACTACATAATTGTTGACACTGCTGGAAGACATAAAGAGGAAAAGGGACTTATGGAAGAAATGAAGAATATGGCTAAAGCAATAAATCCTGATGAAATAATTCTTATAATCGATGGAACTATTGGACAGCAAGCTATGTCTCAAGCACTAGCTTTTAATCAGGCTACAAACATAGGCTCTATATTCATTACCAAACTTGACGGGGCTGCACGCGGCGGCGGAGCTCTTTCAGCAGCTGTAGCTACAAATGCAAAAATAAAATTCATTGGATTAGGGGAAAAAATTGATGAAATTGAATTATTTAACCCTCGAAAATTTGTAGAAAGATTACTTGGAATGGGAGATCTGCAAGCATTAATTGAAAAAGTTAAAGAAGAGCTTGAAGAAAGTGTTGAAAAACCAGTATCAATTGAACGATTATCATTAAATGACATGTTAAAGCAACTACAAGCTTTAAAGAAGATGGGGCCATTAGATAAGATAATATCATTAATACCTGGAGTTAGTTATCAACTACCTAAAGAAATAAAGGATATGACTGAAGATAAAATAAATAAGTGGATAGTCATAATGCAATCAATGACTAAGGATGAGCTAGAAAATCCTAATATAATTAGTGGATCAAGAGCGCGTAGAATAGCTTTTGGGGCTGGAGTATCTATTAAAGACGTTAAAGATCTTTTAGATCAGTATTCTAAAATGAAGAAATTAATGAGACAATTCATGAGACGGAGAAAACTATTTGAAATGATTGGAGCTAAATAATTATATACTAATATTACGTTACTACAATACTAAACGAAATAGGTGCTGAAAGAGTGTATATAACTGAAGTAGCATTAAAGATCATGTCTGAACATAAAGTATGTAATTCATGTCTAGGGAGACTATTTAGCATGCTAGGAAAAAATGTAGATAATTATAGTAAGGGAAAAGCTATAAAGACATCTATATACATATCAACTTACAGAAATTTATTAAAAGGTAGATGCAGGGATGAAGTCAAAATACTTGAGACAATAGCTAAAAATGGGGGATTCAAGCCTGCATATGATGTACTTAAGGGACTTAATATTTCCATTAATGAAAAGGAATTTATATGTGAACTGTGTGGCGGGCTAATAGATAAAATGGATGAGTATATTTATAGTGCTATTGATAAGCTTAGAAGTATAGAATATAACACATTCATCGTTGGTGTAACAATACCATCAGAACTTGTAAGTAAAGAGGATGCTATAAGATCAAAATTTAAGTTACCATATGTTGAAGCCTTGAAAAAAGAACTTAACAGAAGAATAGGATTTAAAATGGCTTTACTAACTGGTAAGCATGTTGAATTTAAAATGCCTGACGTACTAGTTCACATAGATTTTGTAAGAAGAAACGTAAATATAAAGGCTAGATCAGTATTTATATTTGGACGTTATCTCAAACTTAGAAGGGAAATACCTCAAAACATATGGATATGTAGTAATTGTAACGGCTTAGGCTGTACTCAATGTAATTGGACTGGAAGAAAATATCAAGTAAGTATAGAGGAACTTATTGGGGAACCTATATCAAAAATGTTTAATGCCAAGAAGTGGAAGTTTCATGGAGCAGGAAGAGAGGATGTAGATGCTAGAGTTTTAGGGCGAGGAAGACCGTTTGTAATAGAAGTTATTGAGCCTAGAAAGAGAAATATCGAATTAGAGAATATAGCTAAAGTAGTAAATGATTTAAATAAGGAATTAGTAAAAATACAAGATTTAGCATATGTAAATAAATCACTAGTAAAAGACCTAAAGATTAGAGCAAAAATTGCTAAAAAAACATATAGTGTAAAAATTAAAGTTGAGGGGGGTGTGAGTGAAGAAGAATTAAAATATCTTGTTGAAACTTTTAAAAACATTATTGTTGAACAAAGAACACCAATACGTGTTCTTAGAAGAAGAGCTGATAAAATAAGGAGAAAAAGAATATATAACATTGATACAAAAATTATTAGTAATGATGTTTTCGAGGCTATAATAACATGTCAGGGTGGATTATATATTAAGGAGGTTGTTTCAGGGGATGGTGGAAGAACTAAACCAAGCTTTACTGAAATTCTCAACAAAAAAGCTACATGTTTAGAATTAGATGTTATTGATGTTGAATAGTACTTTATAATTTGTTTTATATCTTATACTCATTTAGATAATAATTTTGGTAATTTGAATTAAGTAAGAGTAGATGATAGTATTACAATAAACATAATATGTGAGACATTATATACTGCAAATTCTAAGCTACTAAAATGAGAATCTTATATGATGTCTTCTTTATTTAAGAAATCATTAACAAGCCTTTAAGGCTTTGATTAATAAATTTACTCTTCCCACTTTAATGTAATGAAAGAAAAGAGAGCTAAGCCATGTTTATATATGGTTAGTCCTTTTGTATGAGATAGTCTTTTTAACCTTTCTAGCCGCGCTTTTACTAAAGAGTTAAAATAGTTCAGCTTCTCTCAGACGTAAGTAAATACCTAATAAAACTATGCATAAATATGAGTGGAGTAAAGGTTAAACATGTGTTAGTAGGTCTAGAATTAAGCCTAAAGGATTATACATTAACTTAGCATACAGGGAACATAGCAATCCAGGAGGTAAATACGATATGTTAATTCACAGCATCTGCATGTGGGGAAGATAGAAATATAGAGGCTAGTGTATTGCTCAATGAGAAGTAAATATAGGTCTGAACATGAAAACATATAGTATCTACATCCCTATCTTCATTATTTACTATGGAATTATAACTTAAGTTGTCGCACTAGTTTGATGATGACTTAGATGTTCACACCTTACAATTATTTTTTTAAACTTGGAGCCAAATTGAACACCCACCACATAAGCACGTCCTCTTCTTCCTATAATTGTACCTATCCTACCATGATATCGCCTATGAGGCGCTCCCTTATGGACAGAGGGATCTATATCAATTATTACTTTATCACCAATATTGTAGTTAACTAAGTATGTGCTAAGACCTCTTAATCCACGTTGACGTGGATGCTTCGATAGTAAATAACGGGAACGGGAACGATATCCAAGAGATCTCTTAACCATATCAAATCACTAGCAAAAAATACCGTAAATTATTTAAATATTATTCTGGGCGTGGCAACTTAAGATGCTAGATACGATATGTTAAGTTGCCAGGTTCTATTATTCTTAACACAAGGTTTAAACAATACCGTTTGTCCCTAGATGTTCATTCTCATTAATTTATTTTCATTCGTCGCATCTAGGGCTTTCTCCTCGCCCACTCCTTCATTGGTAGCACTGCTACCTCTGGAGCGGGTTCACTGGGCATCGGGGCCAACGGCACGAGCCCCTCGAGAGTTGTCATAGTGATTTATCGGAGCATTGCCCCTCATCAACGCCAGTTATAATAAACAGAATCAGAGCTTATAAACCTAACTCCTAAACATCAACTACGAAACAGCCTTTAGTGGTTTAGTAACTTAGATTTTTATGCCTGACTTATCTTATTTCAGACTTGGTAGCTATGGATAGCTCTATGTAATTGCTAGTTATGTTCTAGTTAAGCTTACTAATCCTAATACTGAAACATTCTTAGCAGTTAGGATAATCTAGCTATTATCAACATAAACAATTAATAATTAACGATTTTAAATATCTATTACTTAGTTATCACATTATCTCTTTACAATACGATAATCTTGCTGATAATTTATTAAATAATAAATTTATCAATTTTAGATTTAGAATATGTAGAAGTCTATTTTATGGTAGATTACAGGTGCTATCAATTTAGTATTTAATAAGCTTATGAAAGCTAGGCTAGCTTAGCATTATTCAGATCATATACGAGTAGATTTAAATACAAGAATTTACTTTAAAATACTTGGTGGTTTTTTGAGGAAAATATTGAAAAGTGAAGAAGTAACATTAGCTCATGCTAAAAGAGTCATTGAAGAAATATCAGAAAGCTCAGAATTAGACTATATGCAACAAATAACCTTGGACTACATATCTAAATTCGTCAAAATTGACTTTAAAAGTGCTGAAGATCTCTTAGGTAAGTTAATTAAAGAATTTAATCTTGAACGACATGTTGCTGTTCAAATTGTTAATATTTTACCTAAAACTATTGAAGAGCTAAGAGCTATTACTCAGCAAAGCAGAAGAGTTAAAGAGGATGATTTAAGTAAGATTCTACAGAAAGTCCTTGAGGTAATATCAGCTTAAAATGATAAGTGGAATTATGAAGGGGCAAAGGATATATGAAGATTATGCTTATGTACTAGACCATTTACCTCAAGGATATACTTTAGATTTTAAGATTCTTAGGCGGGGGGAATCGATTGTGCAAGTTATTGGTGAAAACTACTTCATTCTATTAGAGCTCATAGCTAAGCCAGAAGTTGTATTTTCAGTAGGAGAAAGAGTATATATTGGTAAAGAAGGCAGAAATAAAATTTCACGTGTTAAAAGAAGAATAAGTTATAATGATTTAACAAGCATCGCCAGAGATAATCTACCGGTTATAATAGAAAAAATCGTTGAAATAAATGAAAAAAAGTTTGTAAACTTCTTTAATGAGGCAGAAGCTATAACTACTAGACTACATGCTCTTGAACTTCTCCCTAAAATTGGTAAGAAACTTATGTGGTCAATTATTGAGGAAAGGAAACGAGAACCATTTAGGAGTTTTCAAGATATTAGGGAAAGAATAGGAATAGATGCTAAAAAGGTTATTATTGAAAGAATTCTAAGGGAAATTTCCAGCAATGAAAAGTACTATCTATTCGTAAAGAAAACCTAAAAATTATTATAAATTTCAGTTTACTATTTAGATTCTAGATTCTCAACTACTATTTGTGATGGAATTGGTATCTTACTTTTACCACGTCTTAAAGCTTCTTTAGCAGCCTCCACATGAGACTTTTTAACTTTTACTATTACTATATTCTGTCCTGCTCTGACACGGGCAGCTAATCCAATCGGCTTTCCAAAAGCTTGACGCATACCATCTTGAATTCTATCAGCACCTGCAAATGCCATCATTTTGTTTTCTCTAATTACCTGGTGGGGATACACAAGCAATTTAAAGTAAAAACTTCCCGAAATTTTATTTGAAAGAGTCTTTGTTATCATTACTCTTGCAGATTCAAGTGCATTATGTCTTATCTGTCCATTTTCAAGTGTTTTTATGTATAATGCATAATCATACCCCCCATTTGGGTCTCCATCTTCAAACTTCGCAATCTTACATGCAGGCACTCCAGATATAAACTCTCTTCGAGTATATGGTGGGGTATCTATTCGTCTATAGCATCTTCCAGGCCTTAATGGCATATTTTAACACCTCACTATACTTTATGATGCTATATTTAAACTTTAACATAAAAGCTAGGATTCTCCACTTAATTCTTCTTTAATCTTCTCCTCTAATGACTTTCTTTTATTTTTCTCCTTAATAAAAATTCTAGTAGGCATCCTAACATAGATGCCTAGTCTATGAAATAGAGTTAAAAGCTCTTCACCAGTAATACTATTAGGTAGTTTATTATCGATAGCGTACTTTGCAAGTAGGGATAATATGTTTCTAGTTTCCAGAGGATATTGTATTAGTGCCTGACTAAGAACTGCCTTAGCCCTATCTGTGAGAAATGGAGAAATGATTTCTATGGGGTCCTGCAGCTTAGAATTAGACTTTAAGCTATCAGCTTCAGCCTTAATCTTCTTTGCTAGCATTTCAGCAAGTTTCTTGCTTTTCAATAATTCAATATCTTCATCCATCATTTTGGCATCATGATAAATTAATAGTAACCATTTTTAAATATTAAACAGACTATATTATGATTTTGTATAGAATATATTTTAACTAAAATATAAAATTAATTCTAGAAAACTACTATAGTATTAATACTGAAGTGAAAATATATTAGTGCATATAGTATGCAGTGGATCCATATGGGGAACTAAATACATGTATTTGGTTAATAGTTTTATCTATTATGTGTAATTTAAAATCTTAATAATTGTAATGAATCACGAAGTTTAAATTTATTAGCTTAACAATATATGTAGATTAATAAATACCATCATGATAATTATACTAACTAAAATATAACTAAGTAATATAATGATCACTATTATGAATGAAAAGTATGATGAAAAAAGTTAAGCTTAAAATTATGCTTCAAAAAATTCCTAGACATCCTAGTCCTAAGATATGGTATGAGCAGTACACAATAGATTCTACTTCAGCATCTGAAATCTTATGGATAGCTCATACAATTTATAATGAAATTTCTAATAAAAAAATTATGGATTTAGGCTGTGGGACAGGGAGATTAACTATTGGAGCTGCAATATTAGGTGCTAGCTATGTCATTGGTGTAGATTTAGATAGGGAGTCATTAGGTATTGCAAAAAAATATTCAAACATTATTGGAGTAAATGATTTAACTGATTTTATACTTGCAGATATAAAGCATTTACCTGTTAGATTCGTAGATACTGTGATTCAAAATCCACCTTTTGGAGTACAGGTTAGAGGAATGGATGCGATATTTCTAAGTACAGCATTAAGCAAAGCGAAAGCCATTTTCTCTATTCATAAGTCTAACATTAGGAGTAGAAATCACTTAATAAGATTAGTTAACAAAAAGGGAGGACATATTAAGGGAATTTATACATTAGAAATATTAATACCCGCTACATATAAATTTCATAGAAAAAGAAACTATAGAGTAAAGGCTGATCTGTATATAATACAAATGGAGGACAGTAGATGAGGATTAAACATGGTAGTATTGTAATCCCTGGAGATGTTCTTGGAACCATTGAAGAGTGGATATTAGGTGAAAATGTATATGAGTTTAATGGTGAAATAATTTCCTTTACAACTGGACGTGTATGTATTGATAAAAGTGAAAGAAGAATAAGTGTTAAAAAAGTTAATAATAAACCATTAATTCCAAAGAAGGGGGATATTATAAGAGCAATTGTCAATAATGTAAGGAGTGATTTTGCACAGCTAGGAATTTTTAAAATAAATGGTAAGGAGATTTATGGTAAAAGATTCTCATCAATTTTACATATAACTAATGCTAGATATAATCAATCTGAAACTTTACATGATCTTGTAAAGGCTGGGGATGTCATAGAGGCAAGAGTACTAAATTCTGTATTGCCTTATCAACTAACCATAAAAGAGCCAGAGCTTGGAGTTATACTAGCATTATGTGTTAACTGTCGCAACCCATTAAAGAGAATAGGAAAAAATCAACTTTTCTGTAAAAGATGCGGCTTAATTGGAAAAAGAAGAATCTCTATGAATTACGTGTTTGAATAATTAACCTTATAATTCTCTTTCTATGTTTACTTTCTTCTTCACGTTTATTAGTATGTTGCATATATGCTTAGTTATCAACTTCTTCTCTATGCTCTGTATGCTTTTTGCCATGCAGTATTCTTCACATAAATGTTTAAGTGTTAGAGATAATTTTTAGAATTTATCTTTTGTGTGATCTATTTCCTGTTTCATTCTATATCTTCAGCATCCTGATAAACCCTATAGCCCCAGGGGATTAATAATAGGCTTTAGTTCATAGACTTTAAATGAGCTACATGCATCTATGTATATTTCCAGTAATCTATGCTTAGAAACTTTGTTGATAATCATTATTAATACTTCAAGCCATTAACATCATCATTGTGATCCTTTACTTGACTACGAAACGTATCTTAATATAGTTTTTCCCCCTTCATGGATCCTTTTAACTCAATCTATAAATTTAAGAATACAGGAAAAATTTAAATTAAGTCGTAAAGCAAAAATACTAATAGAGGATGTTAAAATTGAATATACGAATACTAAAAATTAATAATGGAGAATTAGTTTTTGAAATTGATGAGGGACATACTATTTGTAATTTGTTGTGCAAAAGACTCCTTAAAAACCCATTAGTGAAATTTGCAGGTTACAATATTAAACATCCATTAACTCCAGTATCAATAGTAACGATTCGAACTAAAGATATAAATCCAATTAACGCCTTAGAAGAAGCCGTTAATAGGATATGTGATGAACTCAATGAAGTTAAATCGGTTTTCTATAAGGTAACTAGAAGTGAAGATAAGAAAGCAAATTAAGATAGGGGATGTTATTATTACAAAGCATTTAGCCCTATTTGGGGATTCCATAGTGAATTTTATTTACTCATGCGCATGGACGTACCTAAGTAAAAAACCCTATGGATTTAAAGTTTCAAGTTATAAACTTGCAAGAGCTATATCAATAGCTGGGCTAAGATCAGCACTACCCTCAGGATTAGCAGCACATGAGCTGGCAAATATATATGAGGCACTAACAGCTTATGTTTTCTTAAGTGGAAGTATGACTGTTGATGAAATGATTAGGATTTTATCATCAAAATGGAGGGAGATTAGCGATAAAAATGATGCAGACATATATTCACTTGCATATTTATTCAGAGAAATATGTAAGAAAATTAGAGTTGATCTCGACTAAAATATATTATGATTTACCAGCTAAAATATCTCTATTAAACTACTAAAGAAATTATTAAGCCTTAAAATAAATGTAATAGCATCTTAACCTGTAATAATCTACATTTATTGAATACATAATATGGTAAGAATAATTATTTAATTTCTAAGTTTACGAGACAAAACTGGCTCTGTAAACTTAAGCCTTATCTAGAGGTTTCTCCTTTAAATATGTGATATTATGTCTAGGATTATTAGATTTGTTAGGGAGGGAGCCTCATATATTCTAGTTGTTATGGTGCTTATCTTGACAAACGAATATATATTCGTTTGTCAAGAATGGCTTTAGATATTCTAAGCTTCTAATACATAAGAATCATACATCAATTCTATCATGGTTAAGTCTTAAGCTTCCTGTTTGCTGATAAGAATGCATGTATGGATGTTAGGGTTTTACTAGTTGATGATACTGACTAAATAGGTTCTAGGAGAAGATTACTTCGAGCCTTATTTAGGGAGGAGTTCATAGAGAATACATAACCAATAATAGAGGTAATTAACATGTTTAAGTTTACAAAGTCCAAAAACTAGAAGAAAAGTTTAAGGGATAGATTTAAATAATTTTCATAATCTTAAAGGTAGTGATTTAAATGGAGTTTTGTCCAAAATGTAAGACATTATTAATTCCAAGAAAAAATGAGGAAGGAACACATTTAATTTGCAGAAACTGTGGTTACAAAAAAGAGGCAAACAATTTATTGTATAAAATAGTTAAATCGAGAGAAGACCGTTCAAAAATTTCTTTAAGTATTGTTGAAAGGGAAAATGAGAATTTGATGCCAAAAACAAAAGCGGAATGTCCGGTTTGTGGGGGTATTGAAGCATACTGGTGGTTTGTTCAAACTAGACGGGCAGATGAGGCTCCAACACGATTTTATAAATGTATTAAATGTGGACATACATGGAGGGAGTATGATTAAACTACATTGATTTTATGCTAAATGTCCAATTTTAAATTCTATTATTATCGTTAGAAAGCCTTATTAGGATTGCTAACTAATTTCTATGGGTTAATTATGTTTAAATTTACGCTAAGAGATCCAAAATCATTAAAGATAGCTGTTAGTGCAATGTCTAGATTAATAACTGAGGCAAATATGCTGTATAAACCAGAGGGCATTATTATTCAAGCTCTCGATAGTTCAAGGATAGTTATGGTTGATTTAAATACGCCTAAGACGTATTTTGAGGATTATATTTGTGATAGAGAGGAGTTGCTTGGAATTAACATAGAGTTACTCGAAGATGTTTTAAGAAGATGTAAAAGTGAAGAATTAGAAGTCTTATATGAAGATGGAAGTGGGAGACTTAAAATAACTGCAAAGGGTAAGGGAGTAAGAACATTTAGGATACCATTATTAACCACAACTACAGATAGGATAAGAACACCTAGCTTCACCTTTAAATGCAGAGCTAATATATTAAGTGATGCGCTTAAATCAACAATAGATGATGCTGCACTATTTAGCGATTATTTAAAAATGGTGTTTGAACAGGATACTATTATAGTAAGCGCATCAAGTGAGAAGGGAGATCTTGAAACTAGGTTAACAGTAGAAGACGGATCTATAATAAAGATTGAAGTTGATGAACCATCGACGGCGTCTTACAGTATTGAATACCTAGACAATATAATGGCAGCTTCAAAGCTTTCTGATATAATGGTGCTTCAATTATCAACAAATAGCCCATTAAATGTACAATTCATGATGGAGGGGGAAGCAAAAATTCAATACTACTTAGCTCCTAGGGTAGAGGAGTGAGCAAAACATACAAATATCAGAGCAATGTAATAGTAAATATATCTCTTCTTGCTCGTTATCCATTTTTAAATGAAGCAAGAAGATATGTCTCTATGTTTAACATAGACATTAATGACTTAAGTAAGCCAGAGCATAATGAAATATTACAAGAAGCCATAAGAGAAATTTATGAAGCTATTGGTGAAGCTGATGGAAGAAGCTGTACTGATGATTATATTAAGCTAATGGCTTTTCCAGTTACTCTAGCAATACTGTCTTACATAGGCTCTAAGCCATTGATAAATAAGTATGCTATTAAAAAAGCTAAAGAAATTGAAGAAGCGCTTAGATATGAAAACGATGAGGTACTTTGTTATGTTGCGAATAATGGATTTAACTGGGTTATTAAATCCGAGGGAAAATCTATATTTACTATGAGTTTCAAGGATTATTTAACTGCATCAGCTATGTTTAACGACCAACCATGGAAGTTAATTAATCAAATTCTAATTAATGGATTAGTATTTTTATCCAGAAGTAAACTAATCAGATTAATGGCAGTTGAGGTGCAAAAGAAAATAATGGAGATTGAGATAAAAAAGGAAGAACCGCCTGAAAGTATCAAGGACATAGTATTAAAAATGAAAGAGAAAATAGGAAAAATAGTTTTTGAGCATTATAATTATTTAGGGATTTCTGAATCTGCTAGTACTGATTTCTTTCCGCCATGTATTTTAAGCATATACAATGATCTTACATCAGGAAAGCCAGTTTCACATGCCGCTAGATTTATACTAACAACTTTTTTAGTAAATATAGGGTTAGATATTGATGCTATTATTAATATTTTTCAAAGAGTACCCGATTACGATCCAGTTAAGACAAGATATCAGGTTGAACATATAGCTGGAAAACGAGGAGGTAAAACAAAATACACAACCCCAAAATGTGAAAACATAAAAACAGTAGGATTATGTTTAGGTAATTGTGGTGTGAAACATCCACTAAATATGTATATGAGAAAGGTAAGACAGAAGCATGAAAGAAAAGATTTTTCTGAAAAAAAAGTTTAAGGAGTATTATAGTACTCTTAATGTAGGAGAAATAAAAATTAGTGGCTTAAAAAATCGAGAGTTTGGATTTGTAATGTTTGAAGAAAGCGGAATGATTAGACATAAGGCCTTTGATAATATCAATAAACTTATTGAATTTCTAAGAGAATATAGTCCAGCTCATGCATACTATTCATCAGCATATTATGAAAACCCATCGGTGGAAAATATGAATGAAAAAAAATGGATTGGAGCTGACTTGATTTTTGATGTTGATGTTGACCGCATACCAACCCCTTGTAAAGATAAGCATGATAAATGGATATGTTTAGATTGTGGTAATACTGGAAAGGGAACAGAACCTAAGGCATGTAATATATGCGAATCAAAGAGGATAGAAAGCAAAAAACTAGTATGTCAAAAATGTTTAGAAATAGCGAAGACCGAGATAGCAAAATTAGTTGATGACTTCTTATTAAATGACTTTGGTTTTAAACTTAGAGATATGGAGATAGTATTTTCCGGACATAGAGGATATCATGTACATGTATTTTCAAAAGACGTGTTGACACTAGATCAAAATGCAAGAAGAGAAATTATAGATTATGTGAGAGGACGAGGAATAGATGTATACTTTCTATTTGGTGGATGTTTAAATAATGAGATAATTAACTATGGACCAAGTATAGATGAGCCAGGATGGCTTGGACGCTGGTCAAGGGGATTGTATGATTATATTACTAGTATAAAGGGAAACATGAAGGAAAAAGTAAAAATACCGGAAAAACTCTCTTCATTACTAGCTAAAAATATGGATAAAATTATTGAAAGCTATTTAAAAAATAATAAGCCATTATTATCACCACTGGCATTGTCATTAAAAAGTAGAAACCTAAAGCTATTTGCTGAAAAAATAGCTGAAGAATATGGTGTGAAAATAGATGAACAAGTAACACTAGATGTTAAAAGATTAATTAGAATCCCAAATACTCTTCACGGCAAGACAGGATTAAAGGCGGCTATTGTAAAATATGATTTACTAGATTCATTTAATCCTTTAACAGATGCTGTTATTTTTAAAAATGGAAAAATTACAATAAAGGTACATGAAAGCCCTGAAATATGCATGCTTAGCAGAGAATTTGGACCTTATAAAAATCAGATTGTTGATTTACCAATATATGTTGCAGTATACCTAATAGGACAACAATCAGCGGAGCTATTTTAATTAATTAGAATTAAATGTTTTAGATGAATTATTAGGTTGATCTGTGATGTTTAAAAAAATGATTATTACTTGGAGAAGAGAAATAAGTAATGATGAAATCAGTAAAATAGAGAATGAGTTACTTGAGCATATAATTGATTACTTAAAAACTAGCTCATTAAAAGTAAATGATTTAAATACTACTGAGCTGCAACGGAATCTTATCATTGAGGAAATGAATTTAACAATAAAGATTTTAAATAATTTCTATAAGTTTAGGAGAGGTAAGATTTTCTTAGGAATTATAGATGAAGAAAAATTAAATATTAATGCTATATCAATGCTTGAAAGGGAATTCTACTTGGAAGTGCTTGATAAGTTAAAAGCAGAATTTATAAGTCTTGAAGAACAAGTTAAAAATAATGTTGGAGATAAAGAGCTAACCACTGTTAGATTCCTAGGCAGCATTCCACAATTCCTAGGAATTGATTTAAAAACATATGGACCTTATGAAGTAGAAGACATAGCTGCGATACCAAGACGTAATGCTACAATATTATCTCAAAAAGGTATTTGTATGATACTTAAGTAAGCTACTTTAGTTTTTATTTATAATTTATCCTTACTTATGAATGAAGACCGTTGGACTTACCAGAAGAAAAGCTTCTTGTAGCTCATTTACTTGTCTTATTCATCAAGAGCAACATCTATACTGTCTCCTCTAGTAAAGGGGGACAGACTTGATAACTATCATATAGTAAAAATTTATTGAGAAACATTAGGAATGTCTGGAATCAATAATAATAAATTTTAAGTAGGATTCATTTATAACATAAAATAATCAAATACACCTAATTTGTAGAATTCTTAAGACACTACTACCTAGAGCTTCACAAACTTAAGTCGCTAATCACTCCATCATAGTGGATTATCATAAATTTTGGTATTAGCAATTTCATTAATTCAAGTTAAATAAAGATTAAATTTATTAGCCCCCCTCAACTTAAGCACACACTTGGGGAGAAAAATGAAGATACTGAAGGAGATAAACACCTACTGCCCAAGATGTAGAACACATACAATACATACAGTATCATTATATAAAAAGGGAAGAGAGCGGACATTAGCTGAAGGAACAAGAAGATATACTAGGAAGAAAAGAGGATATGGAAGCTCAAGAAAACCGGTTCAAAAGCGTTTTGCCAAGGTAACTAAGAAGCAAGCAGTAAAAACTACTTGTAAAAAATGTGGCTATCAACATCAAAGAATAGGAATAAGACTTAAAAAACTGGAGGTAATTTAATGAAGAAGGAAATAGAGCTAATACCAAGACCCAATAGTAGATTTTTAAAAGTAAAATGCCCTGATTGTTCAAATGAACAAGTAGTTTTCAGTCATGCTAAAACAATTGTTAACTGTTTGATATGTGGAAAGGTGCTTTTAAAGCCAAGTGGAGGTAAAGGAAAAATAGAGGCGGAAATAGTTAAAGAGTTAGATTCGTGAGATTAAGATGAATGATATGACTGAGAAAAAGTTACCAAAGCCTAATGAAGTTGTTATTGGTACCGTAAAATCAATAGTACCTACAGGAGCATATGTCATTCTTGATGAGTACAATGGCATTGAAGCATATATACATATAAGTGAAGTATCATCAACATGGGTACACAATATAAGAGACTATATTAAGGAAAAACAAAAAGCAGTTTTTAAAGTTATTGATGTAAAAGATGGGAATATTTTTCTATCATTAAGAAGAGTAACAAGCACTGAAAGAAAAGAAAAAATGACTCAGTGGAAGAGGAATCAAAAAGGAAAAAAGCTAGTTGAAATTGTTGCTCAACGTATAGGTAAGAATTTTCAAGAGATATACCCTACTATATCTAGGTTATTTATTGAAAACTATGGTGATTTACTTAGTGGTTTTGAAAAAGCTGCCAATGAGCAAGCAGAGAATGAGTTAGAAAAAATTGGAACCCCAAGGCAATTAATTCCTACAATAATTAGCGTGGCGAGAGATAATATAAAGCTCCCTGAAGTACATGTTTATGGAGTTTTACAATTATCGTCTAATAGGCCAAATGGAGTAAATGTAATTAAAGAGGCATTAATTAATGCCGAGAAAGAGGCAAAAAAGTATGGCAACGTTAAAGTCAGCATTTTTACTTTGGGAGCCCCGAAATATAGATTAGATGTAAAGGCACAAAGTTACAAAGAAGCTGAAGAAGCTCTGTCGAGAATAGTCAATACAACAATAAATGCTATTAAAAAAAATGGTGGAACAGGGCTGTTTATAAGAATTAAACAGAGTAAATAATAAGTCTATTAATATCATGCCTCTCCTAAAAAAGTGTATAGCATGCGGAAAATACACACTAAAACAGGAACTATGCCCATATTGTGGTGGAAAAGTAATTTCACCACATCCTCCAAAATTCTCTCCAGAGGATAAGTACGCTAAGTATAGGAGAAAAATATTATATTTATAGAGACTCTGCTAAGTTTAGCTTAAAGACCAAAACCATTCTATTGGAAGATCTGTATACCAGATCAAATAGTACCGGTTTATTAACAACTATTGGCATAGTCATAAAGCCATAATATGCTAACGAAGAACTATACCAAGTAGCAAACTCAGAATCATAATTTTCAACATAGCTACCATATATTAACAGTTTTCCTAGTAATGTTCTTTCACGATCTGGCAGTGTTAAATTTAAACCTTGCATAGCAAGATTTTCCAAAGATTTCATGATGTCTCTATCTATCAAATTGTTAATACTGATGTTGGCTATTCTTGCCATCCAAAACCACTTCATTTCATCACCACCTAAACTATATTTACTGTATCCTTGATTTGGAAATACTGCTGAAAGAGGAGAGAATATTAATACGTATATTCTATCTAAACGTTTATTTTGTACTAATTTTTTAATTATTTCTACAGCTTCCACTTCACTACTCATAAACATTTTAGCTATTTGCTTAATTTGTGTTGAGTTTAGAGTAGCATTATCAGCGCATGTTGTTCTATTAGTATATGATGTTATCCAATATCCATAATCCCACCATGCTATTATTACTGAATCTGAGGGAGTATTATCTTGAATCCAGACTAAAGCCTCCATCCAATCTGAAGCTCTTCCCGAGATTGATAATCCTCCACTAACAATCTGCTGAGGAATTCCAGATACCCTAATACCACTAGATAAAGGAGGAAACATTAAAAATAGAATTAGAAATATTATAATTACACCATAAGCTTTACCTAGTGGCTGAGCTTTTACTTTTCGTTTTCCAGCTAAAATTCTTCTCATTTTTATAAGTTTTATGAATGGTTTAAGAAGATAACTTATACATATACCACTAAGCATTGCAAATGCTGGAGAAGCAAGCACATTAAGCCGAGCCATTGAGGCTGTAGCATACGAAGCAGATATCAGGTATAGAGCAAGTAAAAGATCATTATTTCTACCTCTTCTAAGTAGGATGTAGAGTCCTACAACTGCAAGAATTATTAAAGAGCTAAAGTCTGAATATATGCTTATCCATGATGGAATTAGGTGTTCACCAACAGATTGCAGTAACGGATTCTCTCCACGTAAAGCTGGATTTAAAACGGATAAAACTCTACTTGTTAAAGGTTTAAGGTAGCCAGTAATGTATAATACATAAATTAATGCAATAAATAGTATAAGAGCAGCAGCAAATAATAAATTGCCTAGCCTCCTACTTAGTAGTGATCTTATCGTAATGGATAAAATAATTAACAAATATACTATTAACATAGGAACTACTCCAATAGATTTTATAATTGAAACACCTGAATATGGAATTGCACCAGCAATTAGAACACTTATTCCTACATATGTTGTAAAAACTCTAGCAAGACTTTTATTAATTCTACCTGTAAATATTAAAATAAGAGTATATAAAGCCACTAAATTAAATAAGTATACATAAGCACCCCAACTTATAGACATATATCCTCCAGCTAAACCGGAAAAAAAAGCATAGAGCATAGATTCCTTCTTCACAGCCTTCACTAAGAAGAAAATGGATAAAAGTAGGGCAAATACACCAACAGATTCCGTATCAAACCATCCAATATTTGTTCTAATTATATATGGAGAACTTGTAGCCATTAATAATGCGGCTATTAAACCTGAAATCTCATCAAATATATCGTAAACAATTAGGTAAATCAAGATTACAGCTATCGTTGAAAGTATAATCGGTACGAGAGATAGAAAATTGTAGAGTGATAGAGAAACTCCAACAGCACTAGCTATAATATACAATATAGCTCCAGTAAATGGTACACCAGGATAAGCTGTTAACGAGATATTCCTACTATTTGGAAACCAGGATTTATCATCAACCCATGAAAACCAGCTTCCGAAACCTTTACTTAATATATATGATGTACATCTCCACCAAAAATGCGGATCATATTCATTAAGATACAATCCATAAATAGAGTTCATAACTCTTAAATTAATAGATACCAAACATATTAGCATTAGCGTCAATGTTGTTAATACTGAAAGTTTATTAATAGTTCTGAAATATACTAATAAGGAATCTTTAATCATTTTATTAATTCTAAATATGAAGTCCTTGATATTAATCATTTTTCTCACCTATCCTTCAATAATAATCTCATAATATTGATGTTATTGAACTTTTGTTTTTAAGATATTTAAGTCTTTCTATTTTCCTCATAGATTTGGATTACATCTTAAATTCATAAATTTGCTGCATGCCTGACAATATTTTTATTGATTATTATGGTAAGCTTATTTAATATAATTACATAATTATGTATTTATATTAAACACGTATACTGACTTCTAGCGTGATTTGGATTCTATAATTTAATATACTTTGAAACTTGCTTTAAAAGCCTTACACTACGTGATGTTTTCATAAAGTTAAGTCCAATAAATCTACTAGAAATCATTGGAGCTCCTTTAGGGATATTTCATATTATAATTATATATGTGAAAAACATTCAAAATCCCAGAAACTATCAATTTTTAGTAACGTTATTTTCAACTTAGAAAAATACACCTGTTCAACGAAAAAGAGAGAAGCCATCCATTATATTCAGAACTAGGGCTTAGCAATAATCGAAGTAGATAATTGATTTGTTGTGGTAACTTTTAGGATTATAGCATTTAATGATATAGTTAAATAGACAGAATTAAATATGCAACACAATAAAACTTTCTCAAATTACTAGTGCATTACATACTTTTACAGACCCATTTTTGTGAGAAGAATTGGGTCTGTAAAAGTATGTAGTAAATTGATATTGTTTAATTCATATCAATTTACTATAAGAAGCAATTATCAAAAAATTGAGATATAAAACATAAACTTTTTCACTTTATTTTAGACTTTAATCTAAGATTTTAGCGTCCACATCCCTTGGTTATGTTTAGACTAGATGAATATTACATGTTCTTCTAGAGAGCCTCTATTATTCATAATGAATATTATTGCTTCCTAGCTCACAATATTATTCATAATGAATATTTAAAAGTAATCATTATAACCAAGAACATGTAAATCATCTAACTTAGTTACATAAAAATATCCATTATAAGAATATACGCCATGAGCCTTAATAAGGTATCCACGTTTGATTTCATCTAGTATTCTCAAGGAACTACCAAGTAATAACAATTTAGTGAAACTATTTGAATTGAATTGGTTAATAGTTAATATTGATTTAATTAATTTTTCCTTATTTCTTACCTCAGTTATTTTATAAATAGTACCAACTACTACTTCCTTATGTATACTTGCTAGATCAACATCTACATGGCCATTTCTTCTCAAATGAAGTTCAATTAAGCCATCATTGCTCTTTACGTAGCATTTATATAGTGTAAGCTGCATACCTGGATAAATACCTTTATCCATTAATAATCTTGCGTTTTTCCCTTGAATATTGACATTAATTAATCCAGAATCATCAGAACACTTAAGCCTGATACGACACTTATTCTCATCTAGTGAGTCATAAAACATATAGTTTATATCCTCAATATAACAAGTTATACTAATATTTTTCAATCCATCAACTAATTCTATAATATTAAGTTTTAAGTTATCAATAGGATCATTAACTAACTTAATACCCAATTCTCTTGCAACGATAAGTAAAGCTGTTTCATCATCAATAATTTTAAGTTTGTTAATCTTGTTTTTAATCAAAGCTATCAAATCTTCTCTTGTTAATTGAATACCTTTTTCTTCTTTTAGTTTCCTTAATAGTTCATCAATTAATTTTAATAGATACATAGCTGGCTATTCTTGCTTTACTGACAGATACTCTCTAATCAATATTAATGTTAATATAATAATTATTAAAATCTCAGTAACTAATTTTAATAATTCTTCATCCACTATATTCACCTGCCTAATTTAAAGTTTCTAAGATTTTAAGTTACTTTTTGATGATGTCTTACTTTAACAGCAATACCAGATTTAAAATATTTCATTTCATAGCCTGCTAATATAGATTTGCCTACAGCTAATAAATCATCAAATTTATCAGTAACTATAACTTCTTGTCCCGGTCTTATATATTCATCAGTATTAACTACAAATTTTGAAAATACATCGTTTCCGCGAAGAATATATTCTCTAGCAACATCATTAACTACTACACGTAGTTTCAGAGGGGGGAAAAACTTTAGCAATCTACGTCCGCCTTCCAGTGCGAGAGCTAAAAGTCCATCATAACTTCTTATAGAAGCTATAATATTTCCTAATCCATCATATATGTATCTTATACGTCCTGTGGCTGGTGATTTAACCAACTTAACATTGTTATCAAACAATATAGCTCCAGCACCTTTTCCAAACTGGTAATTTGCTATTGACCTAATTTTTTGAATATCAGTTATGATCATAAATTATCTCTAGTATTACTACTCAAGAGTTATAAAATTTGCTAGTAAATTAAATAGTTCTGCATAAACTATTTCATGAAGTTATATTGAACATTTCAAAGATTTTGATACACCTCCCAATGAACTTATTTGAAAAACCTTAACAGGAAGTTGGCTAGTAAACTTAACAATGTAATTTCGGACAACTTTAATAATTCAAAACAGAATTGAACATACAAGGATATATCCAATTTAATGGAAATAGAAAGTAAAGATTAAATTTATTAACTCTAAGCTATTATAATGCTATTATAAATGTAACTAGTTGATTTTCATGCTATGTTGTGAAATATGTGGATGTAAAATATATAGTAATTCACAAAAAATAATAATTGATGGAGCTGTTTTAATTGTTTGCCAAAGATGTGCTAAGACTAAGATATCTTATAGTGCACGTAAACAGGAAAAAAGAGAGTTTCCTGGAAAAATGTTGGGCAAAAGTGCTAAACCTATTACAACTAGAACAAGGCTAGATGAATATAGATATGATATTGTAGAAGACTATGCTGTGAGGATAAAAAGCAAAAGAGAGGAACTAGGATTAACTACCGAAATATTAGCAAGACAAGTTAATGAAAAGGAGTCTGTTATAAAGAGGTTAGAAAGTGGAAAATTTAAACCGGACATACATTTGGCAAAAAAACTCGAAAAAGCCTTAAAGATAACGCTCCTAATACCACAAGAACAGATAGCTAGTGAGGGGAAATATGAAAAGTTATATGTCAACCAAAACATAACTCTAGGAGATGTTGTTGAATTAAAAGAAAACAAAAAATAGTAAAAATCATTGCTATAGGGTATAGCTTTGAGATTACGAGAACTCCTGACTATGAACTCATTACAAAACTTCATAAAGTAGATCAGTTACTAGTTAATCCTAAAGACTTTATAACAAGTTCTAAAAAGCATTATAGTAAGAGTACATCAAGGATCTTAAAGAAAAAGTAAGTGAAAAATTTAATAAAACTTAATAGATTATTAGAAGGTTCAAGAGGAGTTAAGTTAATTTATCCAATAGTATATGGAGGTTATGATAAGATAAAGAATAAATAGCCTAAGAAGTTACTCACAATTACTAATACGAAGTTATCCTAATATAGGAGTTGATTATATAAGTTTTTACAAGTTTATAGTGAATTTCTGTGAACATATTAAATATTTCAGTAACTCAACATATTCAATAAATGTCATATCAAAAATAAGGATGAGTAACTTAGTATATTTGAAATTAGTTTAAGACAGTAAATTGTTCATATTAAAATCTTGGAGTAAATGTATAATTACTGGAGACTTTTTAGGTACTTGGAGTTAAGGTAATATTAGGCATTTTTCTTTCTTGTAGTAAGTTGAAAAAATGAAGTTTGTAGAGTTTTTAGAAAATTATATATTAATAATATCAACGTGGTAAGAATATGATACAACTCAATCTATGTGGTTAAGTAAAAAAGAAGTTATGAAGAGAGAGCCAAATGTAATGATAAGGATAGTTCTTTAAGTAGTGTTTTATGTTGCTATTGTGGCAGTTGCTCAATAGATCTTTACCACTTCTTGTTACAGCTTATGGATTACATCATGTACTTGTAGATACTACTCGCCGTGGCCTTCAAGTATCTTATTGTCAGCAGTTTTGCATTCTTCTTTTACTGGTCTATGAGAGTAAAATACGATTATGCTGCTGCAGTTAGAAAAATTTTCAAAATTATAGGTATTGGAGCTCTAGTTGCGATTATAACTAGTGATGTAGCTGATGGTGCTGTAGGTGTTGCCTTAGATGAATTCATAGGCATAGTCATAAACTTCGCTTCCAGCAGGTATTGGAACATTATCCCTAATTTTAATTAGGGATAATGTTTTAATTGGAGATGGTGGTACAACATTATTTACGGTTATTATAAAGGCTGATAATGTAAGAGTACTGATACTGAGCAACTCTATTATAGGAGACAAGATCTATCTAAAGCCAAAAAGTAAATAATCAAAGTATTGCAAAAATTATCAACAATTAAAGCCTAAGTCTATGTGACTTCAGCTGAAATAATTTTTTCCTTTTATAACTGCTGGGAGAAGAATGACAATTTAGCTTATTAAAACTTCCCCTTAAATCTGAATGGCAGATCGAACAGTTAAGTTAACATATTCAAAGAGTGAAACATAATGTTTAAAAATGTCAAGTTAAAATTATACTTTAGTAGATATTAAAATCATTAAAGTAGTTAGTATGTCTACTAAGAAGGATCTAAGAGCATTACCTGAAAATTTCGAGGAAATAATAAAAATCATTATTGGAGAATCTGCTGTTATAATAGCAAGAATGGTGTATAATAATCCAGGTATAACAGATATGGAAATTTCTCAAAAAAGCAACTTAAAGGTAAATATTATCAGAAAAGTACTTTACTTCTTATCTATTAACCAGTTAGCATACTATAAAAGAATTAGAGATAAAGAAACTGGATGGTTCATATATCAATGGTATCTTCAACCAAATAATTTAAGGAAGTTTATGGATGAAATGAAAAGACATGTATTAAAGAAGCTTCAAGAGAGACTTGAATATGAAAAAGTTAATAGTTTCTACAGATGTATTAACAGGGAGCATATGCGAATGACCTTTGATGAAGCTTATGAAAATAATTTTAAATGCCGAATATGTGGAGCTATTCTAGAATATGAAGAAAACGACACCGTTAAACATGTCCTTGAAGTTATGATTGAGAGAATTGGTAAGGATTGCTAATGGGCCCGAGGGGATTTGAACCCCTGACCTCCTGCGTGTAAGGCAGGTTTTAAGATTAAGTCCTACCGCTAGACGACGGGCCCAAGAAAAACACAAACAAAAATATATAAATCTTGAGGTTTATTTCTGGATGCAGCAACTTAGCTTTGCCTTTAAGGTGGTTGTAGCTATAAATACTGTTGGGAGTTTCGCTTCTACTAAGAGTATATTCTATTTATAGGTTTCAATATGTTAGAGTTTCATAGTTTATAGATTCCTATACTGGAAGAACTTATTATATGAATGATCAACTTAAAGTTATCAACGTTCTATTTTCTAGTCCTTAGTAAGTCTAAGTTCTGCTGAGCTTTTTTACTTATGGTAAAGCCATGTCTAAGATTATCAAATTTAGGGGGAAGAATGATTCAGTTAGATTAAAATTGATAATTATATCATAGAGAAAAGAACTTAAGAACTCTAAAATCAGTAGCGATAGTGTTAATAGGTATAGGTATAGATGTTAAAATAATAAAGAACTTGTATAAACATTACCCATTTTTTAAGTAATATTGATTTTGGATTTTTTAATTTCGTACAAGATTATTGCTGCAGCTGCAATGGAACCTGGATCTTTATTAACTAAAAACTCTAGGAAAACAGGCTCACCGAGAGCTAGCTCATTTCTACTAAATCCCGAATCTAATCCTGGAAACACGATCATAATATCTTCTTGATCTAATTTTTTAAGTAAATCACCTATATTAAGGGGGTTTTGAGCATGAGGTTTGACTGATAGTAGATATACCTTAAGTGGCTTAATAAGGTCTATAGCTTCTTTTAAATCATTTACTATCAGTAACATCTTACTTCTTTTAAATATTAATTTGGAGGCTTCAGATATTCCTTGCTGAGCTGCTGAACCAATAGCTCTACTTATTACAAATAGATCTACATCAAATATATCACATAATTTAGCCATTTCAACAATTTTATATATATTGTGTACATTGTGAAGTACTATAATTATCCTACCCATTAATAAACACCAGTACTGTGTAAATTCCACGATTTTTATAAAGATGTCTATAAATTGAATAACTATGTAATTCTTATAGTTAATGTTGTGAAGGAATATGTAATTAAATGCTGATTATTTTAATGCATTAGATAAGGCTTCTCATTAATTACTTACATTTAAGTAATTAAACATTATATGTTAATAAAATTTTAGTGAGATAAAATAACTACAGCATACTAAGTCTAATATATCTTCGACTTTAGGCTTGATAAATTAGCAATCTATTTGACTTATTAATTTGCCGTACCCCTTCTTTAGAATTAAAATTTATAAAGATAGTAGTTAATTAATCATGATAACGTTAAGAGGTATATAATTGTGATTCAGCAAATTGTAGGTCAAGATACTGGGTTTAGTTCAGTATTACAATATATTCTGAGTATTATGCTATTTCTTTTCATATGGATTTTGTTTGGTAATAGGTTTCAGATGATTATTTGGATATGGAATATAAAAAAGGCATTAAGAGTTTTAACTGATATGTCAACCAAGGCAACAAATCAAGTTATAGAGAAAATAAGTAAGACTGCTGGTAGCAATTTTGAACTTTCAAGCAGAGTGAAAACATTTCTTGATTTTTTTGCAATATATCCGGTAGATCTAGATCCAAGTGGAATCATATATAAACTTGAACATTTGCTTAATACTGAAAGAAAAAGAATTAGAGAATTTATATTATCACTAGCACCAACAGCTAATAAGCAGGATATAGATAATTTTGAAAATCTTCTGGCTATTGCTCAAGTTCTAAATATAATATACAAGTATGTTAGACATAACTTTATTTTAGGTGAAAAAACAAAAAGCCCATATATATTAATGCAGCTCGAAATGATCATACCACTAATTATGAGATATGCTAGAGCATATTATGATGCTCTTACTTCATTTATTAATTTGCAGCCAATAGGGGATGGGATTGGAGCTCTAGTTGCTGCTAAACTAATATATGGTCAAAAATATGAAAGAATAGTGGAAGATACAATAGCTGCTGAAATATTCTTTGAAGGAAGAAGATTAATCGTTGTTAAAGCTGAGGGGCCAAGTGGGGTTGTTGGAAAACCTGGGGAAGCTATTTCAAAAATTATTGAAATAAGAAATGGAAATATTGACGGTATAGTAATGATTGATGCTGCAATGAAATTAGAAGGGGAAGAGGTAGGTAGTGTTGCTGAGGGAGTTGGTGCAGCTATTGGTGATCCAGGACCTGAAAAGTATAAGATTGAGGAGGAAGCTACAAAGCATAAGATTCCTCTATATGCGTTAGTAGTAAAGGAGTCACTGGAAGATGCTATAACTGTTATGAAAAAAGAGATATTTGATGCTGCCGATAAAATTATTGAAAAAATAAGGGCTATTGTAATGAATTATCCAAAGGGAGCAACATTAATTATAGCCGGTATTGGGAATACTATGGGAATTGGACAATAAGCCCTTTAATTTTAAATGGTTTAACAACTAAACTAATCACTGCTTGAGATCTACAAAACTTAAAGCCACAAGACTTAGTAAACTTAGCTTTAGAAATATAGCTTCATATATCTGTATTTATGAAATATGAGTAATTATTTTGGTGTGTTTCATTACAGTCATAATTATTAATATTATTGAAATAATAATTAGGTGTTTGTAGTCTACTCCTTTCCAATAATTTTGAGTGTATGTATTTAAACATTAGTTTGGAGCCTGTTAAGTTAAGTCTTGAATTTATAAGTTACTACATGTTAAGTAGCATCGTAATAGGATGAGGGAAAAATATTTAACTAAGTTTAAGTTTAGAATGTATAGAGCCGGCCATAGAGAGATGGGGAATACCCGTTCCCATACCGAACACGGAAGTTAAACCATCTCTCGTTGCGGTGAGTAGTAGGATCCGTGAGGTCCTGCGAAAACTGCAAGCCGGCGCTAATCATTGTTTCTCTTTTTCAATAATTCCTTTAGCAGCAACAATTCCACTAATAGCTGCTGCAACTATTCCTCGTGATATTCCTGCCCCATCACCAGCGACAAATACATTCTCAATTTCTGTTTCTAATACGTTATTTGTACCTATTCTGCACGCTGAAAACTTTATTTCTGGCGCATACAGCAATGTAGATGGACTTGCGACTCCTGGTATGATTTTATCCAGTTTATCTAGTCCCTCTAATATGTCTGTAACAATTCTATGTGGTAATGCCATTGCTATGTCCCCGGGGGTTACTGATTGGAGTGTTGGCTTAACGTTACTTCTTGCTATTCTACTCCATAGAGATCTACGTCCAGCTTTTAAATCACCTAATCGCTGAATTATTGGTTTTCCGCCTCCCAATATTGTTGCCTGAGCAGCAATAGCTCTACCGTAAGCACTTGTATCCTCAAGAGGTTCCGTCAGCTTAACTCTAACTAGCAGTGCAAAATTTGTGTTTTCAGAGTATTCTCCAGTAAATGAGTGCCCATTAACTCCTACAAATCCCTCATAAACTTCCTGAACGACAAATCCTCTATGATTTACACAGAAGGTCCTTACGAAATCATCATATGTGGACGTGTATATATGAAACTTAGGATCTCTATTTACAGTACATATGGGATTCATTACTATTGCTGGCACTTCAACCCTGACTCCAACGTCTAGTGGCTCATATTTCACTTTTAGTTTAAGTTTTTTTGCTTCTTCATTTAGCCATTTAGCCCCTATCCTTCCGGGTGCTATTAACAAATATTTAGCTGTTAATTTTCGTCCATCACCAAGTTGAACATATCCTTTATTAAAACTTGATACTAATGTATTAAGCATAAACTTAACACCTTTTTTTTCTAAATCTAGCTTAAAATTATTGATGACCATCATTGAGTTATCACTCCCTATTAGTCTTTGTCTTATTGGTATGAATCTAACACCTACGGATGCTGCTTTTCTTTCAATAATCCTTACCTTATCATGTGGTGGATTATATACATTATTTGGGGCTCCATATTTTACAAAAATTTTATCAACATATTCGACTAGTTGCCAAAGCTCCTTAATATCTAGAATTTGCATCAAAAAATCTCCACCAATTTCTGGTCTTAAATTAAGTAGACCACTTGAGAGAAGCCCAGCACCACCCATTCCGCTCATTATATTACATGGATTACACTTTGCACAAAGAGAATATTGTTTTGTTATACAGACTCTATCATATATATCTTTCCCTTCATCAATAACTAGAATTTTAAATTCCGGAATTGTATTGATAATTTCGTATGCTGCAAACAGTCCAGCGGGTCCAGCCCCAACAATAATAATATCATAATCCATTTTCATCACATTATGAATTCCACTCTAAATTTACTATTTAATTAATATATTTTAGTGCTAGTAAACCATTACTAGTATAGATAATCTGGAAGATAAAGTAAAAAGCTTTCGATTGACGATAACAAGTACTCTATATTCTAATCGTTGCTAGATGAATCTAATAGAAACATAAATTAATGACTTAAAGAAGTTTAATACTATAAAGAATTAAGTAACTAGCAATTTAAGTTCGTACTCCTAGCAGAAAATAGTGCAAATAGTTTGTAATAAGCAGATTTAGTTTAATTCTTTTTAAAAGTTTTCGATGTTTATTAGGTTTGTTCTTGAGTACATACCACAATAACTTAACCTTATTGATGAATTGTAGATATCATTATACTTCTACTAGATACTCCTTCGTAAATGTTACTTCTTAACTTAGTTACTTAGCATCTTAATGTAAGCCCAATATTTTAAGATTTAATAACTATAATTTCTCTCAAAAACACGAACTTCTTACTAAACTCTAATACTAACATGAATATATTAAGCAACAAGACTTATATTTCTAAGTCTCTGATTTCCTTTAAGAAGCAAAATCTTTATAATTAACTGGAGCACCTTATTTCTGGCAAGTGCATAGAGGCGGGGGTCGCCAAGCTTGGTCAAAGGCGCAGGGCTTAGGTGTTTTATCTAGGAAACCCTGTGGCATAGGCCTTCGTGGGTTCAAATCCCACCCCCCGCACCAGTTTACCAGTAAATTAGAGATTAAGAACTGTAAAACTCGTAGAACATATAAAATTGAAGATTTGATTCTTCAAAGTTGTTATGGGCGTAAACAGTAATTTTGAATACAGGCGTGAAGTTGACAGACACTTCAAGGTTAAAAGCTCTCTTTGAATAAATGAGTAGAGGGATAATGAAATTGATGAAAAATAATATCCGAAATAATTCATTAGTATTGATGATGCATTATAAGTTTCTTACTCACCAAAATTGATTAGACTCCATCTCTCCATTAGTTAGAGAACTTATAATCCTACAATTCTCGAGGGAGTCAGTTATTTAACAACTGCTATTTCTAAGCAGGGGTTATATATTGTGAGACAAAGTGAATGTAATCTTGAATTGTAAAACCATAGTTTATCTAAGGTGTTCTAATCGAATAGTTTAATGGAAATTGAAAATAAAATACATAGAAGAAAAGCTTCTCAAGCAAATTTTGCAAAGAATCAATAGATCTTTTGGGTCTTCAATTTACTTTCTTTGGGTATCTTCTATTCTTTATTTTTTCTGAATAAGAAGTTCAAGGTGGTGCTTTAGTGCTGTCTTCTAATTTTTCATTCCTCATTTTAAGCGAATATAAGGCCAAGCAACATCATTACAATGAAGCCTGCAATAAGGCTGGAAGCCGCCCGCCTTTTAAACCCTTTCTGTAGCTTTTAGGATAATCTCATTGCTGACAACGAATAGCATGACCCCTAACTACAAAGATAATACTCCCATGGTAAAATGGAAAGAAAGAAGAATACAAGCGTGATACCAAGTAATTCTCTAACCAGCTTGACCAATCTGGCTAACATGTCATAACCAATAGACTTCTGCTACTGTATCCTCTTTTAACAGAGATGTGTTTTAAAACGTATATCTCTAGTATTGGTAGGGTGGAGTACTGATTGTTTAAGCCATATAAAGAAGAAGAATGGCTTCTAGGCTTCATGTAAAGAAGAAACTTAATATGTAGAAACAAATAGTCATCCTTCATGACTTTAGAAACTCCTAGTATAGTTCCAAGAACATATCTCCCAAGTCCTAAAAAACTTAGTAATACTGTCTAAGTAAACCACAAAGTTAAAATTTTAAAGACTGGAAACTAGTACTAAATTATGAAAAATACTAAGGCTTTACCTATAATAATTATTACATTTGCAATACTTACATTACTAGTCTTATTATTTATAACTAATAAGATGAAATTTTCCATACTAATTAATGAACTAATGATTACTCTTATTCTGTTTTTTACAATAATCGTGATTTTCACCCAGTTTATTATCTATAGACAGACAAGAATAACGCATACTATTCAACCAATAACAAAAATCACTTGCCAAAATTGTAAGCATTCTGAAAAAAGACTATTCCAAACTGGTGATTATGTATTTAAAAATCAGGGACTGTGTCTAAAATGTGGCGGTAAAACGGTTATTGAGGCAATATATCTCCCACCCAAGACTAAAAATGGAAGTAGCACGATTCATACTGATAAATATCAACACTCTTAAAAATTAATTATAATCTATTTATAAGCTACTTCATGGTTTTAATAGTTTTACTAAGAAAACTATTATAACGTCGATTAATGAATAAATGCCTTATTAGCTATCTTAACTTACATGTATCAACTTAATACTTAACAGTTAGCTTTATTATAAACATAGCATTTAATATAATCATAGTAAAAATCTTAATACAACATTTTTATCTCAATGTTTTAAGAAGAGATAGGTGTCAAGATTGCTCTATAAGTATGATGTTTTATGTATACTGTTCTCTATGTTTCTCTCAAAGCTGTCTAAAATTTTTTATTCAAATAATAGTCGACAAACTTATAAGTTGTAGTATAATATATTTCAAGGGCCAGCAGGGGTGGGATTAATAACACTAAGCCGTGGTCTAGCTAGGTATGATGACGGGCTCCAGAAAAATAATATATATTATAAACTAAATCTTAACATATAGAGAAACCCGTTGGGCGAGGGTTCAAATCCCTCCGGCCCCATTACTTTTAAGTATGAATTCGTTACATGTTTCTGATCGTTATACATATCACAGTTCAAGATAACATTTAATTTCTCTAAACTTTAACTATGTGATTCTATGTCTAGAGTTGTTAGGGAGAGAAACCTGTTTATCTTAATTGTTATGGTTTATGTACATGTTTTATTCATATTCTTTGAGAGCTGTTTTAAACATTTTAAGCTTTATAATATGTAGGTTATATATCTATT
>Ga0078972_1000809_pt1:0-57500 | contig 127976 bp, 92 predicted proteins | sample YelNatPaOPGAMG01_FD_67568 | JGI IMG/M metagenome (GOLD analysis project Ga0078972, IMG submission 67568) | Hot spring thermophilic microbial communities from Obsidian Pool, Yellowstone National Park, USA - OP-RAMG-01 (SPADES assembly) (version 2) | ecosystem: Environmental > Aquatic >...
GCCGTGTGAGTGCAGCTTTGAAAGCGGCTGCCGTACTAACCTCCTCCCGCTACAAACTCGACCGGGAGCGCCGTGACGGTCGCATCGAGCGCCCACCGGCCTTCAAACGCCCGGCCTTGCGCCGCCAGGACGCCACGCTGGTGCCCGCCGAACTGATGCCCACCAGTCCGGTGGTGAAACGGGCGAAGAGGGATTAATTAAGTCCCTATATCAGCTTCAAATGCCCCACGTCATTCAGCGTGAACACGACGCGGTGGGTGCCGTTGGCGCGCACGATGGTGATGGATGTGTTGGCGCAGGGGAAGAAGAAATCGCGCTCCAGGCCCAGTGCCTCGGCAGCGTAGGCGTTGATAGTGCCCCCGTGCGCGAAGACCAGCACGCGCTGACCAATGTGCTGCTGCGCAATGGCATCGATGCTCTCCACCACGCGCTGCCGGAAGGCTTTCGATGGCTCGTTATCGCCGACGGCATCCCAGTTGCCCTCGCGGGCGGCGCGGCGTGTGATCTCCGCCTGCCGCTCGTGTAAAGCTTTAGTCAATATATCCAGGTCCTCGCCAGGACCGGGTTCGGGCAGAGTGATGATACGGCCCAGGCGAATCTCTCTAATACCCTCGACAATGATCGGCGTCAAGCCCAGCGCTTTTGCCAGTGGCTCGGCGGTCTGCTGGCAGCGGAGTAAAGGGCTACTGTAAATAGCGTCAAACTGCTGCTCTTTCAGGCGCTCGGTCAATAAGTGGACCTGTCTGCGCCCGATGCTGCTGAGTGGAAGATCATCGTAGACGCCACTGGGGATAATCTCGTCGGCGGTGGGAATGGCGTCGCCGTGCCGAATCAATAAGAGTTCTGCGGCGTTGGCGCGCCGCAGCAAAAATGGATCACTGGTATTCATCGCGTACTCGTTATCCTCAATATGCTATTGTGTCAGGCGGCGCACCGTCGCTCGCGCCAGAGAGCGTTTGTGAACCTCGTCGGGGCCATCTACGATATGCATGGTGCGTCCGTGCGCCCACATCGCAGCCAGCGGAAAATCATCGCTGACGCCCGCGCCGCCGAAGACCTGAATAGCGCGATTGACCACGTTAGTCAGCATCTCAGGGGCGACAATCTTAATCATGGCGATCTCGTTCTGGGCCGCCTTCTTGCCCAGCGTGTCGATCATCCATGCCGCCTTGAGCGTCAGTAGCCGTGCCTGCTCAATCTCCAGCACCGACTGCGCGATATAATCCTGAATCATGCCCTGCTCCGCCAACGGCTTGCCAAAGGCGATGCGTGTGGCTGCCCGCTGGCACATCAGTTCCAGCGCGTACTGCGCGGCTCCAATTGAGCGCATGCAGTGATGGATGCGCCCCGGCCCCAGGCGCGCCTGCGCAATGGCAAAGCCACCGCCCTCCTCGCCAAGCAGATTGCTCACCGGCACTCGCACATTGTCAAACTTCAGTTCGCAGTGGCTCTCGTTATCAACGTAGCCCATGACAGGTAGATTGCGCACAATCGTCAGCCCTGGCGTATCGCGCGGCACCAGTACCATGCTCTGCTGACGATGCGGGTCGGGATTGTCAGGATCAGTCTTGCCCATGACGATGAAAATCTTGCAACGCGGGCGAGCTGCGCCGGAACACCACCACTTGCGTCCGTTCAGCACGTACTCGTCGCCCTCGCGCCGGATGGTAAGCTGGATATTGGTAGCATCAGAGCTTGCCACATCCGGTTCGGTCATGGCAAAGGCCGAGCGTATCTCGCCATCGAGCAAGGGCTGCAGCCATTGCCGTTTCTGCTCCGGTGTGCCAAATTCCGCCAGTATCTCCATATTGCCGGTATCGGGCGCGGCGCAGTTAAAGACCTCCGAGGCCCAGCCGACACGGCCCATGATCTCGGCCAGCGGCGCGTACTCCAGGTTCGTCAGACCGGCCCCGTACTCTTTATCTGGCAAAAAGAGATTCCACAATCCCTCGGCCTTTGCAATAGCCTTGAGTTCATCGACGATCTCCGCGTGGTGGTGGGGATTACCACTGCGCTCAATCTGCTCGCGGTACGTCTGCTGGTTCGGATAAATATAACGGTCCATGAACTGGCTCACACGGATACGCAGCGCATTGACCTTCTCAGAATAGGCAAAATCCATTCGATACCTCCAGTGGTAGACAAGACCCTTCTCTTATTCCTGACTATATCACATTTCAATGGATGATCGCGTGCCTCGCTTTACAACCACGTGTATAATGAGCGCGTACAGACGGGTCAGCCGTAACCTGTAAGGAGCGGCGACGTACATGCTTATGACAAATGCAGCAAACTAACAGTAGAGGTAGGTGCGCAGAGGTGCTTCACTGTCTCAATCCGCGCGTTAACGGGGGGCACGAGAATCCTGACACAGCGACATGCTGCCAGCGTTGCGATTTTCTGGTGCAGGGAGCGCACATCGGCAATTACGAGATTATGGCCTTCATCGGGGCTGGCAGCTTTGGCCACGTTTATAAAGTACGCGAATCGATGCCGTTGAGCCGCATTCTGGCGCTCAAGGTGCTGCGTCTGGATCAGTCGAACGAGAAGGCGCAGGCCAGTTTCTTTCAGGAAGCGCGCCGCATCGCTGCCATGCACCATCCAAATATCATGCCTATCTACAACTTTGGGCAGTTGGAGAATGGCTTGCCCTACTTCGTGATGGAGTACGCACCCCAAACCATCGTCGATATCTTTCGCAACGCTGATGGACAACGCCGCCTCGCGCTGGCCGAAGAACTGCTGCCCTACCTGAACGAAACCGCCGACGCGCTGCGCTACGTGCATGACAACGGCCTGATCCATCAGGACATCAAGCCAGGGAACCTGCTGATCGGGCGCAACGGACATGTCTTGCTCTCCGACTTCGGTACCACGCTCTACCTCGGCATGCAGACCCACGCCTCGCTCGGTGAGGTGACGGGGACGGCGGCGTATATGCCGTTAGAGCAGTGGCAGGGCCGCCCGCGTCGTCACTCCGACCAGTACGCACTGGCCGTCTGTGCCTACGAATTGCTGGCCGGTCGCCCACCGTTTGTCTATAAGCGCCTGGAAGAGATGTGGAACGCGCACATCAACGAGCCGCCTCCCTCGCCACAACAATGGAATGCCCGCATCCCTGCCGAGGTAGCGAGCGTGCTGCTGCGCGCGCTCTCCAAAGACTATCATCATCGCTACAATAGTATTACCGACTTTGCCGAAAGCTACGCCGAGGCCGTCAAAATCGCGCAGCGCCGCTATGTCTGCCAGCTTTGTGGGCAACAGAATCGCACGGGCGCGCAGCGTTGTAGCGCGTGCGGAGCGGAGCAAGATCACCGTGCCTGTCCACATTGCGATACGCCGGTGCGTTTCGGTCAACGCTGCTGTACCGCCTGTGGCCGCTTAATCTTTCCACCGCTGATGGTGCCACATAGCCCGTTAGAGGGCGTTACCGTGCGTGCGGGCCGCTATAGCATCAAACACGTCCTCAAGCAGTCCGAGGAGACGCGCGTGATGGTGGCGACGGCCTATGATACGCATAACAACAACCAGATCGTGCTGCTCAAACGCTGGGAATATACCGATGGGCCATTAGCGCAACATGCCAGAGAGGTCGTGCATTACGAGCGCGCCACCGAGATGCTTACCAGACTCCAGCATCCGCTCGTAACGCATGTGCTGGATCGTTTCTCCGAGGGCAAGCACTATTATCTGATCGAAAACTACATCAATGGCGAGAGTATCGCCGAGCGTTTGCAGCGGCTTCTGCGTCCTTTGCCGGAAAAAGAGGTCCTCAGCTATCTGTATAGCCTGCTCAATACGCTGATCGCGCTGGAGCAGATGCGACCCCCCATGCGCCACTACGACATCTCGCCAGAAAATATTCTGATTGAGGCTAAACGCGGACGCGCCATCCTGAGCGGTTTTCCCATTCCTTCACTGGCCGATGTGCGTTTCAAGGCCAGCGGGCATCGCACCACGCGCAAGCTAGCTATCTCACCCTACCTGCCCGTTCTGGACAAGCCTTACGACCAGCGTACCTGCATCTATGCGCTGGCGGCCAGCATGCATCACGCGCTCACCAACGTCGCGCCGCCGCACTATCCCACTTATCCACCCGCGCGCCAGCTCAACCCCACCGTCTCACCCGCGCTAGAGGCCATCTTGAGCCGTGCCTTGCAAGAAGAGCCGAGCATGCGCTACCAGCGTTATGAGGATATGAAGAAAGATGTACAAAAACTCCTATAATCAATTTTCACTATCGTAGGGGCGTGATTCATCACGCCCTGCTCGCTCGTCGATCTGCTTTTACTGTCTGTGCCTCTCAAGGTGACTATCTGGAACGCGGTTGAGCGCGCCTTGCCTCTGATTTCCCTCGCTTATGACCAGGGAGCCGCAGAGAACGAGGTACGCCATCACTGGGTGCAATATTGAACGAAACTCTGGAAACTAAAAAAACATGACACCCGATGCATCGGGTGTCATGGCTATTTATCGCTTATCCACGTTCGTCTATCGGTACATACGGCACGTTCTTGGGGCCGACGTACTCGGCGCGCGGACGAATCAGGCGGTTGTGGGCATATTGTTCAATGATGTGGGCTGTCCAACCGGAGATGCGGCTGCAGGCGAAGATGGGTGTGTCCAGGTCTACCGGAATGCCCATCATGTAATAGGTAGAGGCGGAGTAGAAATCTACATTGGGATACAGGCCCTTGTGCGCCTTCATGTACTCTTCGATGCGGCGCGAGATGGTGAACCAGCGCAGGTCGTTGTTGCGCTTGCCTAGCTCCTCGGACATAGCGCGCAGGTGCGTGGCACGCGGGTCTTCGGTGCGGTAGACGCGGTGGCCGAAGCCCATCACACGCTCATGCCGTTCCAGCGCGCCTGCGATATACTCCTCGGTTTTGTCCGGTTCCCCAATGCGCTGGAGGGTGCGCATCACCTGCTCGTTCGCGCCACCATGCAGGGGGCCGGAGAGTGTGCCGATGGCGGAGGTGATGGCAGCGTACATATCGGCCAGCGTACCGGCGGTGACGCGCGCGGCGAAGGTTGAGGCATTCAATTCGTGATCGGCATGCAGGATGAGTGCCACATCCAGCACGTGCGCGGTGTACTCGTCGGGCATCGTGCCACGCAGCATGTAGAGGAAATTGGTGGCATGATTCCCCTCCTTGAGCGGCGCAACCGGCTCCTGACCGTTGCGCAGACGCTCCCAACTCGCCACAATGGTGGGGAAAATGGCGGTCAGGCGGATAGCGTGTTCAAAACGCGCGGCTTCCCCGATGTCGTGGGCATTTGGCACAAAAGAGGCCAGTGCCGACACCATTGTGCGCAACACATCCATCGGGCGTGTCTCTTTGGGCAGCAGGCGCATCATAGCGAGCAGAGGTTCAGGCAGGGCGCGATGGGCGCGCAGTTGCGTCTTCAGTTCTTCCAGTTGTGTCCGCGTCGGCAAGACCCCATGCCAGAGCAGGTAGGCTGTCTCTTCAAAGGAAGAGTGATTCGCCAGGTCATGAATATCAACGCCAAAGTAGGAGAGTTTGCCCAGTTTACCGTCGATATCACAGATTTGTGAATCGGCTGCTACAACATCTTCAAGGCCAGCAGTGCTAGTGGTCATAGCGATTTCCTCCACAGGAGCATACAGCTTCGCGGCAAGTGGCACCCATATTCGCCCCATCCATCGGGACAACAGCCCTGCCTCCTCAGCGAAGCAAGTTCATATACCGCTTAACAGAGAGAACGACTGAGAAATCTCAGTACTTTTTCCATCCTTGCCACAACATCTATGTGGTTACGTAGAGTATTATAAGCGCGCCCTTCCTGCTGTGTCAACCAAAATCAATGTTTATCAAAATTTCCTTTGGAGGAGATGTAAGAGCAACCGCCAATGGAACAGTGCAGGCCAGTCTCTAATGAAACAGGAATCTCTTCTCGTGAGAGAAGAAGCCCCGTAGTTTTAGTCCTGATTCTTACCCACATTTTACAAAAGGAGGTGACTGGTGAGATGGACGCCCTCAAGCAGAGCGTGCAAAGAGAGCCAGCCCTTCCATATGGTGTGCCAACTGGCAGGGCCATCGTGACGACGAGCCAGGTAGCCCCCAGGCGGGTCACCTCCGTCCAGAAGGTGCCAGGCGTTATCGCCTTTTAAGAATCAGAGTTTTAGCCCTGGGGAGATGTCATCCTATCCCCTGAAAGTACCTCTACTACATGACCAATTTCCCCCGATAGTAGTAGATGAGCCTGGTTGCTTGTTATACTCAAGTGTAGGAATGTATGCGGTACTTTCGTCCTGACTGTGAGAATTTTGGACAAAGGTCGAGTTTTTCATATAGAAGACTTGTTACATACTGATATAACCGGTCTATGGTTTCTTGTGTAGAAACAAAATTGAACCAATAAGGATGTGCTTGCCCGGTAGGGGCATATCCGATCCAGGATAGAGTAACATATTATAAAGCATAGTAAGGAATAGCGCCTTATGTCGTCTGCATTAAGGAAAACGCTTGTAGTCTGTACGCTTATTTTGCTGGTGAGTATCGCCGGAGGTATCTGGCTTCTGCCAGTGCTTATGCAGCCTCACAAGTCGGCGCATGCCTCCGCCAGTGTTGCCGGTAGTCTGCCCTATTCCGCTACTGCCAACGGGCCATATACCGTGCAAGGCAATCAAATACTCGATGCCAATGGTCATCAATATATTTTTCATGGCATTGGACGCGATGGGCTGGAATACAATTGTAATGGCGATGGGCCATTGGACGCGGCGCACCTGGCTTTTCTAGGCAATGGTAGCGGCAATGGTGGCACCTACTGGGGGGCTAATACCGTGCGCCTGCCGCTCTCCGAGGGGTTCTGGCTCAACGGGGCACCGGGCTATCCCTGTAGCGCGCAACAATACCAGTTGCTGGTCAAACAGGTCGTTAATACCCTGACTTCTCTTCAGCTTAACGTCGTGCTGGATCTACAGTGGACAGACGCGGGTGGGCAATCCGGTCAGGGTGGTGGCCCCTGGGCCATGCCGGATGCCGATAGTGTGACGTTCTGGCAGCAGGTCGCCCCCATCTTTAGCAGCTATTCTAATGTTCTCTTCGAGGTCTATAACGAGCCGCATCCCGCGAGCTGGTCGTGCTGGCTCAACGGTTGTGCTATTACCAACGACACCGGCTACTCGAATGATTGCCAGTGCAATAAAACATTTTCCTATACAGCCGTAGGTATGCAGACTCTCGTCAACACAGTGCGCAGTACCGGCGCTAAAAATCTTATTCTGGTCGGTGGCATGAACTGGGGCTTCGATCTGAGTCAGATACCCAACTATCCGATCACCGGTGGTAACATCGTCTACGATACCCATCCCTACCCTTATGCCGATAAAGCACCGGGTACGTGGGATGCCGCTTTCGGCAATTTGAGCGCCACCTATCCGGTCATTTCGGCGGAGAACGGCGAGTATGATTGCGGCACCAGTTATCTGAGCCAGCTTTACGCATACTTTGATGCACACCAGATTGGGTGGATGGCCTGGGCCTGGGACGTGCGCGGCAATGTCTGTGGTTATCCACAGCTCGTCACCGACTACCAGGGCACACCCTCCGTCAGGACCGGACAGTTTGTCTATCAATACCTGCACTCCTATGCCAGCCAGCCGGGGCCGACCAGCAAGAACTGGTACTTCGCCGAAGGGCGTGTGGGTGCGAGCTTCCAGGAATTTTTGACGCTCGATAATCCCGACCCGATTAATAACTGCTCCGTCACGTTACAATATCTGCTGGATAACGGGCATGGCCCCATTACCAAAACCATCAACGTGCCTGCGGCAACCCGCGTCACCGAGTCGGTGAATAATGATGTCGGTATTCCCTCTACTCAATCAATCGGCGTCTCCGTCTCAACTATCGCAACGGTTAATACTACGACGCCCTGCTCCGGTGTGGTCGTGGAACGCCCCATGTACTTCTCGTGGCATGGCATTAATAGTGGTAGCGACGTGATGGGGGCGACACATCTGGGCACCACCTTTTACTTCGGCGACGTGCCGGATGGCTCCGGCTACACCTCGTATCTGACCATTCTGAACCCTCCAGGGAATCAGCCCGCTGTCGTTACTGCCATCTACTACCTCGGTGGCAAGCAGGTGGGCAACGCACAAACGGTAACAGTCCAACCTGGTACGCGCGGTACCATCGCTCCCGGCAGCCAGACATTGCCTCTGCACGTCGCAGCTATCGTCACCTCGACGCAGCCCGTCATGGTCGAACGTCCCGATTACTTCAACCATATTCAAGCAGGCAACGCGCAGACTGTGACTGGTGCCACCTCGGTCGTTGGTGTGCAAAACCTCTCCAATGACTGGCTCTTCGCCGAAGGTTATACCGGGGGCCACTTCCAGGAATATCTGGTGATTGCCAATCTCGATCAGACGGCGAAGGCTCCTGCTAATGTCACCATCAACATTGAGTATGACACAGGCACAACCCAGCAGTATTCGCTGACCGTCAATCCCTTTGATCAGGTAATCTGGAACGTCAACCAGAACGCGCCCGCCGGTAATATTTCTGCCGAGGTGACTTCAACGGGGGCAAGGATCGTGGTTGAGCGCGAACTGTACTTCCAGTATAATCACACCATCAATCTCAGTAACGGCTTCCAGGTAATCAGTACAGGCGGCACGGATGTGATCGGGCAACCCGGTCCGGCCACCATCGCCTCCTACTCCTTCGCTGAAGGATACAGCAATCACGGCTACAATGAATGGCTCACGCTGCAAAACCCGACCGCCAATGATGAGGTCATTAACATCACTATGGTCAATGGCTATGGACGTATCTACAAACCGAATGGCATCACGGTCAAGGCCCATAGCCGCTACACACTGGATGTTACGGCCCTGGTGCTGCAATATATGGTGCGGCCCGGCGATAACCATCTCGGCTACGAAGTCTCGATGACTGTCCAGACGACAGCGCAAGGCGCGTACTTCGTGGCGGAACGCCCGATGTATTGGAATACCGGCCCCGGCGGCACCATCGGCGGCTCTGATGTCCTCGGCTATACTGGTCAATAGTATGGGCGTGATGCCACGCCCATACTCCCCCTTCTTTCCTATAAATCTGCTCGCTTGATGTGACAGGTTGTACCAGGCTTCCGTTTATATTGTATAGGCATACTTGCAGCGATAATTCTCTTTTATCAAAGACACACGTATCCTATCGAGAAGCACAACCAACCGGCGAGATTGCTCAAAAGTTATCATAGGCCAGGGGGCCAGAGGCTCTGTGAGGGAGAGCAGAGATTTTATGAACCATTGTTTGCGTTGTAATGAGCCATGTAGCGCAACCTCTTTGTTCTGTGACAAGTGTCGTTCTATGCTGCCAGACACACTACCGGATGACGATGCGCTACGCCGGGCGTCTAGCGAACAGGGTACACAACCGGGACTGATGCCGCCTGCGTCGCCTGGGCAGGTCAATGCGTCATCGCTGCTCACCATCCCTATAAAAACAACAGAGGCAGCACCCACCCCTGACTATACTACCGCGCCGATGTCAACCGCGAAGTCGCCGCAGACCCCACCGCCTGAAGAGGATAGACCCGCCGGTGCTGTCGAGCAGACACTTCACCGTTTGAGCGATGCCGCCTACCGCCTTGCCGGTGAAACGGGCCATGGGCGCACACCACGCGCTTCGCGTCTCAGGCCACTACATGATATTTCTGCCGACATCCGGCGACATAGCACTCCTCATCCACGGGTTGGCGAAAACCCGGACGACCTGGCCGCTCGCATGCCCGACCTCTGGCCCTGGTTTCAGACGGAACCCGATGAGGAAAGCGAGTCTGTCTCCTGGTCGGGCTACTCCGACCCTCTGCAAGCACGCCATATTCCCAGCCGTGCAGAGGCGGCCCGCATCGAAGAGGCCGATATCCAGCGTGCGCACGCCGAAGGTCTCCTTGCCACGCCTGTCCGGCACAAAAGAAAAGTTAATCGTCTGCGTCTGATCTTTATCTGCCTTGTCGTTGTGGCTATCATTGCGCTAGGCGTTGATAGTGTACTGCTCTCTTTCGTCTTTATCCATACCTCGCCCTCCAATACGAAGATTAGCGGCCCGCCAACTCTAACGATTTCGCTGAAAGGAAGCCAGCAGTTGAGCAGCGCCGTAAATACGGGGCAACAAATCACGCTCCATCTGCGCTATTTCACGCCCTTGTCCTCTATTTATCTAACACACGACGTTGATCAACCCATTATTCCTGTCGGTTCGACTACCGCCCTCATCCGTTCTGATCAGAACGGTAATGCGGATGTCGATACCATTATCGATGCCAGTTGGCAACCTGGCTTTCATATCGTACAGGCTGAAGATCGCGTGACTCACTATACCGCGAGCGCTACCCTGCAAATAACAAATGGGCACACGCAGCCGTCACATTTGAAGGTCAAGACCACAACGATTAATATGGGCACTGCCCCGCAAGGCGCGAACAGCACACTCCCGTTTAGACTCATGAATGAAGGCACCGGCACGATCAGTTGGTCGGCCAATAGCAACCAGCCCTGGCTCTTGCTTACTCCGAATCAGGGCACATTTAGCCAGAGCCAGGTTGTCGTCATCGGCGTGCAGCGCGCTTTGCTCAAGCCGGGCGATTATAGAGGGAAAATCATTTTCACCTCTAATGTCGGCGACCATATCGACGTTACTGTGACCATGGCAGTGCAGCCGCTCTCAGCCGATGCGCCGGTGCTGGAGATTACGCCGGTTCTGCTCTCCTTTGTTGCCTATGATAATGGCAGCAATCCCGCCGAGCAGTATCTCACGCTCAGTAATCCGGGTAAGAGGGCGTTCAACTGGACGCTGGTCAACAATTCACCCACCTCCTTATCCAGTGCGAACGCGCTCTTTAGGCCGATGAATCAAGCTGGAACATGGCTTGGCTTGAGTCAGTCCAGTGGTAGCATTGTGCCGGGTGCTACGGCTCAGATCGGCGTAATGGTGCAAAGCCAGAATCTCTTGCCGGGTACATACATCAACACCCTGATCTTCAACGCCGACTCCGGCACTATCGATAGCCCACAAAGCATCACCGTCTCCCTTACTGTGCAGCCCAGTTGTGGGTTGACGCTCAATACCGGTAGCCTGTCGTTCACCGCTGTCGCCGGTTCCGGTCAGAATAGCCCCAGCAATCAGGCGCTGAGCCTGAGTGCAAGTTCCAGTTGTCCCGGCGAAGTCAACTGGCAGGCCAGCACCTCAGCAGGCTGGCTCCTGGTCACGCCCGGCAGTGGGCAGATCACGCAAAATACGAATAACGCGACCGGTATGGCGAACACAGTTGTCACCGTTGGGGTCAACACACAAAATCTGACCGCAGGTACCTATACAGGCACGATCACGATAGCCGTGGTTGGGGGCCAGAATTCACAGACTGTTCTCGTTACGCTCACCGTGCAACCTCCACCGCCGCCAAGCGCGCCGGTCATGGCTGTCTCACAATTAAGTCTAAATTTCAGCACCACGCAGGGCCAGAGCAGCCCGCCGGGTCAGGCCATCACCATCACCAATACCGCCAGTTCCGGCGACCTGTTGCGCTGGACGACTAGAGTTACATCGCTGGCCTCTCTCTGGTTGAATGCATTACCCGCCACCGGCACCGTAGCCCCTGGTCAGACAGGTCAGGTGACTGTTGTTGTCAACACCAGCAGCCTCACGCCGGGAACTTACGCCGGTCAGATTACGCTGATCGGCACCGATAACAGTACCGGTAAAACCGCCGGTGGCAGTCCCCAAACGATCATGGTCAATCTGACCGTGTTGCCGCCATGCACACTGGCTCCGCCATCATCAAGCACGTTGTCCTTCTCAACGACAGCGGGCAGCAATCCATCGCCACAGTCGTTGACGCTAACTGCCTCCGGCAACTGTAGCTGGCCACTCTCGTGGCAAGCCAGTGTGCCCAGCTCGGTCTCCTGGCTCACCGTCACTCCGGCCACTGGTGGAACGCTGACTGCAAGCGGACAAACGGCCTCACTGGTCGTCTTACCCGCTGCCGTCGGTCTGGCAGCGGGCACATACACCACGCAGATTACCATTTCGGCCAGCGATAGCACCTCTACCCCGGCGCAGGGTAGCCCGCAGAGTATCACCGTCACGCTAACTGTCGTGCAGCCTTGCACGTTACAAGCCAATCCCACCGGGGTTTCGCTCACTATGCCGCAGGGAGCCTCCGTCTCTCCCACCCAGATCGTCGCGTTGAGCGAAACCGGCAGTTGCGCTTTCCCCGTCTCCTGGGCTGCCGCGAGCGACAGTCACAGCGTCTCCTGGCTGGTCATCTCGCCCATCACTGGTAGTGATAATGGCAACGGAAGCAGTTTCAGCGTTAGCGTCAATACCGCCACTGCTCTTGCCCCAGGCACTTATACAGGCACGATCACGCTCAACGCGAGTGGCACCGGCGGCGCGAGCGTCGGCAACAGCCCCCTTAAACTGCCGGTTTCGCTGGTCGTTACCGGCTACAGCGTCAGTGGCGTCGTCGATGCCTGTGCAACTTCTAGCTGCACCACATCGTCGCCGCTGGCGAATGCTACCGTCAATCTCGTCAACTCTGTCGGCACGATCATTGCCACCGTTACTGCGAATAACGTAGGGGCCTTCAGCATCACTAATGTGGCTGCCGGTACGTATAGCATCACCGTCACTGGCACCGACAGCAGTGGCAACCAGTATACTGGAAGCCTGACAGGCGTCACCGTCAGCCAGAACACCACCGGTTTGACAGTCGATACCTATGTCAATCCTCTTACCCCCACCGGCTAATGCGCGCGCAGACCCGCATTGGCTTGACAAAAGGCTGCCATCTACGGTATATTCGTGTATAGAGTACACCAAGCATGAAAGGCGACAGGCACGGTAGATGGAAAAGCATCAGACGGATACGCAGGCAGCGCAGGTCTGCACATCTCAACAAGGGCAATCAGCCGCGCTAACGGAAGCTCAGGAACATCACTATGATCCGAGCAAATACGAACGGCCATCCGTCACCGTTGATGTGATTATGATGACGCTGCGCGAGCAAGACTTGCAGGTCTTGCTCGTCAAACGCCGCTCCTGGCCCTACGAGGGAATGTGGGCTATTCCGGGCGGCTTCGTCAATATCGATGAGTCGTTAGAGGCGGCAGCCAAGCGTGAGCTGCAAGAGGAAACCGGTGTGCAGGATGTCTACCTGGAGCAACTCTATACCTTCGGTGATCCCGGACGCGACCCGCGCACGCGCGTTATCACCGTCGTCTACTTTGCGTTGCTTGATGCTGCGCGCGTACAGGTCAAAGCGGGCGACGATGCGCGCGAGGTACGCTGGTTCTCCGTCTACAATCTGCCCCCACTGGCCTTCGATCACGAAAAGATTCTTCAATATGCGCTCAACCGCCTGCGCGGCAAACTCGACTACACTACCATCGCCTTCAATCTGCTCCCACCGCAGTTCACGCTGCGTGAGCTTCAGCGCGTGTACGAAATTATTCTGCATCGTCGTCTGGATAAACGCAATTTTCGCAAGAAGATTCTCTCAACCGGCATTTTGGAGGATACCGGCACTAAGAAGATGGAGGGTACCCACCGTCCCGCGCGCCTCTACCGCTTCAACCCCAATGCGGAGGGCAAGCTCTAACCTGTGGAGGTTTCGCGGTCGGAACCGGTTCATGGCGTCCGCGTATCCTCAATAGCAAATTTCAGGAGAGATGTTCTCATGAGCGAAACAACCACTTTTCAGGCGCAGGCGACACGCTTTTTGCAGGCATTACTAGATTGGCAGAGCCGCTTGCCCGCGCTCTCGTGGCAGAGTTTGCAGCCTGAGGCCGAGCAGGGACATGTGGCGCTCTTCTGCGTCGATATGATTAATGGCTTCTGCCACCAGGGAGCTTTAGCCAGCCCGCGTGTCCAGAGCATCATACCAGCAGTCGTCAATACCTTTGAACAGGCGTATGCCATCGGTGTACGCTCCTTTGTCTTGCCTCAAGACTGTCATAGTGAGGACGCGCCTGAGTTCGCGGCCTTTCCCCCGCATTGCCAACGCGGCAGCCGCGAGGCGGAAACCATCCCGGAGCTGCTGGCGTTACCCTTTGCCCATCTCTACACTATCTTTCCCAAAAACTCACTCAGCGCCTTCTACAACACCGGCCTGACTGCATGGCTCAGCGACCACCCTGAGCTGAACACGATCATCGTCGTCGGTGACTGCACCGACCTGTGTGTCCATCAACTGGCACTGCCGCTCAAGCTTCAGGCCAACGCGCTCAATCGTCCCTTGCGCGTCATTGTGCCGGAAAATGCCGTACAAACCTATGACATGCCGGTAGAAACAGCGCAAGCGGCAGGCATTTTGCCACACGATGGCGATGTGATGCATCTACTCTTTTTGTATCACATGCAATTGAATGGGGTTGAGGTCGTCAAAGAAATAGTATGAAAATGAAAACCACAATTATTCTGCTTCAACATACCAGTATATGCTGAAGCAGAATGATTGTGGTTTTCATTCTGCTTCGTTATCCTCTTCGATGTGGACTTTGCCACGCATTACCGGCGTGCCGGGAGTGTATGATGGGGGATCCCACTCGAAGGTGACTTTCTGCCGTTTAATCGGAATATCCGTGTGCAGCTTATCAATACCCGATTCGCGCATGAGGTTGACCTGCATTTGCTGCTCATCGATGTCGAGGCGGCGCGAGATAACGGAGACCAGTTCTTGCTTAATGATTTCCAGCAGTTCTGGACTGATCTTCATGCGATCATGCACCAGCACGACCTTCAAACGCTCTTTCGCCAACTCACCTGGAGTGGGTTTCTTACGCCCAACCCGGAACTCAAACACACCCATACTCTGCCCCCTCTAAGATGGCTGCGAGCGCACACGCCGCTCAGCCTCAGACTGCCCAAAACCCATCAGGCGGCGTAATCGCTCTAGCAGCGATGGTGCCTCATCGAACTCGTCAAGTGGTACTGCCTCGCCCATGATGCGTTGCGCAGCGTTGATGTAGGCCCGGCCCGCGCGCGACCGCTTATCGTAAACCGCTGGCTCACCCTTGTTGGTCGCCACTATAATCATCTCATCTTCCGGTATAATTCCCACCAGTTCAATGCCCAGGACCTCCAGCACGTCCGTCACATCCATCATATCACCGCGCTTGACCATCTCCGGGCGCAGGCGGTTGAGAAGCAGACGCGGCTCCGGCTTACCTGCCGCCTCGACCAGCCCGATGATGCGATCCGCGTCACGCACCGAGGCCATCTCCGGGTTTGCTACAATGATGATTTCGTCCGCGCCGACAATGGCGTTGCGGAAGCCTTGCTCGATGCCCGCAGGCGAATCGATGAGGATGTACTCGAACTCCTGACGTAACTGCCGACAGAGTTGTTCCATCTGCACACTGTTGACAGCATTCTTATCGCGCGTCTGGGCGGCCGGCAGCAAATACAATTCGGGCAGGCGCTTGTCCTTAATCAGCGCCTGACGCAGACGGCACTGGCCCTCCACCACATCAACCAGGTCATAGACGATGCGATTCTCCAGGCCGAGAACCGCATCCAGGTTGCGCAGCCCAATATCAGAATCCACTACCGCTACCTTTTTGCCCTGCATCGCCAGGGCGGTACCCAGATTGGCTGTCGTGGTTGTTTTACCGACCCCACCCTTCCCAGACGTGATTGTGATTACCCGGCTGTCCATAAAAAACTCCGTTGGCAAAACTGTTTTTTACACCTACAGGCGAAGATTTTGTTGTTGTCTAGTATATCACGAACCGTCTCGACCGGGCGACCCTCGCACGCGCCCTGCAACTCTCCAGGCAGAGTGATCTTTAATAGTTAGCGGCGCGGTGGCCGACCGTTCATCCAGGTTTCCACGACAATCTGCCCTTGCCGAATACTCGCCACTTCGGGATGCGGCTGCGCCCCAAAGCCCTCCGGTGGACGCGAGAGTAGATGCGCGATGCGCAATTGCACCGGAGCCAGATGCAAAGCACAGACCAGTGCCTGCTCGTTGTCGGGGTAGCCCGCGTGTACCAGGCCACGCAGCACGCCCCAGACAATAATGTCGCCTCCGGCCACGATCTCCGCCCCCGGATTAATATCGCCCAGCACCACAATACTACTATGATGATGAACGGCCTGACCGGAGCGAATCGTGCGACGCAAAAATAATGTATCATCACGGTCGCGCGGGTCACGCTCGCGTAGTGGCATCTCAAGCTCACCCGTGATCGCTGTCATATCCGATAGCGTATCTCCTGGCGACAGTGCGATAGTCGGTCTGGGTGTACCCGGTATCAGTGACTCCGGCAGTTCCTTCAGATCGCGCGTCGCTCTGGCTTCACGTCCCTCTCGCCGTTCCCGCGTTTCTCGTGCCTCTCGTGTTTCTGTTGCTTCGGGCGCTAAAGGCGAACGTGGCTCCAGTTGTAATGTGACATGTGGATTCGCCGCTCGCTCAACGGGCATCATAGACATCTGATAATAAGCCAGCAGATCCTCTAACTGCACGCGCTCACTAACACGCAAGGAGCGCCGACTGGTATCAACAGTGAGCGAGGCACCGCGAAAGAACGCGGGCGCATCCGCCAGGCGCTTCGCCAGCGCATCGAGTAGTTCGCTGAAAGGAGTTTCCGGCTCCAGGGTTAGTAGTAGCCCGTTCTTTGTGCCTTTTATCGCAATATATCCCTGCACAGACTGTTTTGCCTCCATCCCCAGTCTGCCTGGGTGCTGGTATGGGTCTGCTGCTCCGTCTGCCGCATGTTCTTCCATACCGGTTGCATCCCTCTATCATTACTGGAAGCAGGTTCGACATCTACTTCGCAAGACAGCCCTCAGAACGTTCCGAAAATGCCGTCTCGCTTAACTCTTTACAGTATAAGCAGCGGCGCAGTAAAACGCAATAGCTGAGGGAATCGAGTAGCCGCAATGGTACTATACATGCCTGTTTCTTTAACACATACGCTCTCGTTCTCTATAATAGGAACTCACTTATCGTAATAATCTGGCCCAACATTTCAGACAGGAAATAGAGAAAGAAGGAGGTGCGTCGCTCTTATTCCAAGAGCAACGCGATGGCAGATCAATGGCAACATTTATGGATTTTCCCACTTCGCGCGAGGTGGTTCTGACGAAAGGCAACACTACGGTTGGCGTTATTCCAGCGTTGAGCCTGGTTTCGCATTTTCAGGTCGGCAACTGGCAGGTGCTGTATCGCCCGATAGAGACAGGCAACGTCAAACGCTGGGGCATTCCTTTAATGATCCCCAATTTCTCGCGCCTCAAGAACGGTATCTTTCAGGAAAAACAGACCACGCTGCCCATCCATGGCTTCGGGCGCGTCATGCCCTGGAAGGTCATTCAGAAGAGCGACGATAGTATCAGCATTCAATTGACTGATAACGAGGCCACGCGGCGCGATTATCCCTATGCTTTTGCCTTTACCGCCACGATAGTGGCGGGCGAGGGTATGCTGATCTACACGCTGACGATGGAGAATCGTAGCTCCGAGACGATGCCGATTGCCCCCGGCTTCCATCCCTACTTCGCAATGGGCCAGGGCGACAAAAAGGGACTGGTCATCGACGGCCTGCCCGATTTTGACCCTGGCAAGGTACAGTGGGACACCAACCCGCCTGACACACCCTATCCCTTCCCGCACCACGTCACCGTACAGATTCCGCATCATGGCACGCTGACCATCGCTGAGCGGCCCTGGCAGGGACTCTACTCGCTCAAGACCATGCAGGTCTGGTCAGAGCCGGTGCTGGTGCCCGACCACGCCTTCGTCTGTTTCGAGCCGGTCGTCACCAGCGAGGATGGCCTGAATCGGCCCGCCGACCGTCTCAATATCCCTGCCGGACAAAGCTGGCAGATTATCCTGGAACTGACCGCGCAACCCGCCTAATTGTGTACAGAAATGCCTGGGCCTCTCTCCTAAAAAGAGAGAGGTGGTGGAGAGGCCGGTTTATCATACGGGTGATTCGAGTATGACGGGTGTGCAACAGTACCCTCACGGTTGCCTTGCACGCAGATCATTCACAGGCCCTGGTCCGGCGTGCCACGTCAAGGCAAAATCGACAGTAGTGTGATATAATAGGGTCGATCTTATGAAGGCGGTTCTGGCACTCATTTATGCATGGAAGGAGAGGGTAGTGGCATTAGAACATCGGCAGACCATGACGGTTGAAGAATACTTTCAGCTTGAAGAAAATGATCCTGAAACCTGCTACGAGTACATCGATGGTCGTGTCTATGCGATGGCAGGAGGAACCGCCAATCATGACACCATCAAATCCAATATCCAGCGCATCCTCTGGCAACTTCTGCGTGGCAGTAACTGTCGCGCCTATAGTTCCGATATGAAGGTCTACATTTCTGAGACACGCTACTTCCATCCTGATGTAACGGTGACGTGCGATCCACGTGATCGGGGCAGAGCGCAAGCCATCCAGTCTCCGCGCCTCGTCGTCGAAGTTCTCTCCCCAACAACTGAACTCAATGATAGAACCTGGAAACTCAATAATTATTGTGTCCATCCTACTATCGAGGAATATGTGCTGGTCGATTCACGCTCCCTCAAAATCGAAAGCTATCACAAAGAACAAAATCGCTGGATTTACGAAGCCTTTGAACCGACCGACGAGATCACGATCTACAGCCTGGGCGTTCACTTTCCTTTTGCTGATGCCTATGTTGATGTAGAGTTTGAAGAAGCTCCAGAGTCCGACAGAAATGAGGAAAAGTGAGGTCTACCCTGTAGGGGGCAGCGGCTTGCCATAGCTGCCCCAGGTCGCTTTCCGCTCATAATCACTCGCTATCTGCTACCATCTGACGTTTGGTAGAGGCAAAAAAACACGGTTGGCGATAGGTCTTATGCTCTCTCATTTTAGTATGCCACGGTGAAGCGCCGACGGATAAAGCGAGGCGTTTCCAGTTCATCGATGAGGGCAACCGCGTAGTCTTCGGCAGAGATGCGGCTCTCCCCTTTTTCATCAGTCACGAGCTGGTCGGTGCCTGTGCGGTAATGGCCGGTACGCTCACCTGGGGCGATAAATCCTGCCGGGCTGAAATACGTCCAGTCCAGGTCGGCGGAGCGATAGACTGGCAGGGCCTCGCGCATCGCCAGTGCACCGGCTCGCCAGGCTGCCGGAAAATCGGGCGTATCGACAAGTTGCAAACCGGGCGCGACCTCCAGGCTGCCTGCGCCGCCAACGACGATGAGGCGGCGGACACCGGCGCGGGTCAGGCCCTCGATCAAAGCATGGGCCGCATCGACATAGGTCTGCCCTGGCTTGCCTGCCTCCTGTCGAGTGACATTAATCACCGCATCATGCCCGGCAACTGCCCTGGCGATGTCGTCGGCATCGAGAATATTGCCCGCTTTAACGCTCAGATTCGGGTGAGTGAGGTGAGACGTGACGGCTCACGGATGATAGCCGTTACCTTGTGGCCGCGATTGAGTGCTTCCTGTGTAATACGCTGACCAATCATGCCGCTTGCACCATAGATGACGATGTTCATAAACTATCCTTTCTGATGGAAGAGGTTCTATGCTCTGTTCCTCCTCCCGATTTGTAACTATGTCAATTGCGAATAGAGAAGAAAATCGCTACAGCGGTAGAGCAGCGATGACTTCAAGTTCCGGCAAGCTTTGCTGTGTTAAAAGCCCCGCCACGGAAATATCTTTAATTACTTTCTTATCACTCGTCTTTTTTTTTCTGGTATTCTTTTTGGCTGACGGTCGGGAATCTGCACTTCCCATAGCAGGAAGTTCTTGTGGCGGGTACATTTGATGTTGTATATAATCTTTTATCCTTTTGCGCGAAATTTTGGCTAGCCCTTCAAAACTATCAATATCATCCATTGAGGTGATTTCTGCGAGCGCGCGCCTATCAACAATTCTTTGGGCATCCTTTTTGTTGAGGGACAGTTCTTGTTGTAACTGTTCAAACGACAATGCATTAAACCGTTGCCAGATCGCCACCATGTCGATAGAAGAGTCTTCTTCACCAGCCTGATATTCTCGATCCCCATCAGCTATATAAATATAAACATCAATATCGAGTTGGCTTAGATATTTCACCATGAGCGGGCCAACCTCATCCCAGGAGAGTTTGCCATTCTGTGTGCCAAGTTTGGGAAAGGCGATGCTGGTAATGCCTGCTTTCTTGTAATTAGCAACGAAATATTCTAAGCCTCTTTCGAGATACTCGATTTTGGAGTTAGCTTTCCAGCTATCTTTGGTAGGGAAATTCAATATCCAGGGTGTGCTAGCTTTATAGAGGCTTGGGCGACCAATGCGCAGCTTGCCGGTTTTACACTCTTGCTGATACACAACAAACATATCAGGGAATTTTTGTTTAAAGGCAAGCGCCAGACCTTTACCCATGATACCTTTGCAATTTACAGTGTTGACTATAACCTGTGTCTGTGCCTCAAAAATATCTCCCTTTACATAATGGACAGCAGCCATAACCAACTCCAGATAATTAGTAAATTTGTACTATTTAATAGTAAGATACCATTTTTTAGGGCTAAAAGCAATATCTCTAAGATATATCACCTTGCCCAAAGACTATATTGAAATATTCTTTACAGCCAGAAAGCTCAATGATGTGCTAAAATAGCTAGAAATTATATCGTTGGAAGGTTTAGCAAAGAAAGTAAAGAGGCATGACATGAGCTATCTCCCAGGCGAAATTTACCATATGGTTCATGTGAACAATCTCCACTTTCAAAATGTCTCTGCCATTTACAGCCATGTTTCTTACTTATCTCACCTTAACTGGCATGTGATTAATGGAGGATATATTGATGATTGGGAAGAAAGTAAGCGAGTGAGAAGTTCAGAAGTATTGATTCCTGATGAATTATCTATTGATCAAATACAGTGTATAGCAGTTCAAAATGAGAACATGATTAATGATATAAAAATGTTGCTTGAGCAATGTAGCCTTACGAAACGGATACCAGATGTTAGAGCTAGACCCGATCTGTTTAGCTTTTAGGGATAAACAAGGAGGCTTTATTTATTAGAAAGGCATCCCGCTTACCGTACTCTTAGTATCTACGTTCTGTGCGGTCGCTTTCTCATGCCCCACTCAATAGAGTATAATCATAACGGTAATACGAAGCAGGTGAACAATTTACGAAAGAACAAACAGGTGGAACTATGGCAACCTATCGCTGGACAGCGCGCGACCTGGAAGTCTTGCCTGATGATGGCAAGCGCTATGAAATTGTAGACGGAGAATTATACGTGTCGAGACAGCCACATCTCTACCATCAAGTAGTGAGCGCGAAACTGGTTTCGCTCCTGGATCAATGGAGCGAACAGAGCCAGCAGGGTCTCGCTATGACTACACCGGGCCTGGTCTTTGCCGATGACGATGATGTCGTACCCGATGTTGTCTGGATCAGCAATGCTCGACTAGCTACAGCACTCCAACCTGATGGCAAGCTGCATTCGGCACCAGAACTGGTAATTGAGGTTCTCTCGCCTGGCAGCAATAATGAGCGACGCGACCGCGAAGCTAAACTCAAGCTGTACTCACGGCGCGGTGTGCTGGAGTATTGGATTGTAAGCTGGCAGGAGCGGCGTATTGAGGTCTATCGCCGCGAGGAAGCTGCTCTCAAACTGGTGGCAACGCTCTATGAAGATGATCTCTTGCAATCTCCTCACCTACCAGGTTTTTCTTGCCGGGTGCGCAGAATATTCGCACAAATCGCCTGATAGATAGTATCCGCCGATTCGTGTATAAAGAAAAACATCCGCTCCATTGCTGGGCGGATGCCTTTTCTCGTTATGAGCTTGCCTGCTATAGTTTAGCCCACGCTGCCGGACATCTCAAGCTGGATCAGGCGGTTCAGCTCGACGGCGTATTCCATCGGTAGCTCTTTGGTGATCGGCTCGATGAAGCCGTTGACGATCAGTGAGTAGGCTTCGGACTCATCCAGGCCCCGGCTCATCAGGTAGAAGAGCTGGTCTTCGCCGACCTTCGAGACGGTGGCCTCGTGACCGATCTCGGTCTCAGGGTTCTCGACGCGGATGGTCGGGTAGGTATCGGTACGTGACTCTTCGTCTAGCAGCAGTGCGTCACAGCGCACGTTGGACTTGGTGTGGTGTGCCTCTGGATTGATACGGATCAACCCGCGATAGGAGGCGCGGCCCGTGCCCTTTGAAACCGACTTTGAGAGAATTTGCGACGTGGTATGTGGGGCCAGATGTGTGATCTTGGCACCGGCGTCCTGGTGCATGCCGTCATTAGCGAACGCGACCGAAAGCACATCGCCACGCGCGCCCGGCTCCATCAGCAGCACGGCAGGGTATTTCATCGTTACCTTTGAGCCGAGATTGCCATCGACCCATTCCATCGTGGCGTCGCGGTAGGCGGCGGCACGCTTGGTCACGAGGTTATAGACGTTCTTCGACCAGTTCTGGATGGTCGTGTAGCGCACGCGCGCTCCTTCCATCACCTTGATCTCGACGACAGCACTGTGCAGGCTATCGCTGGTATAGGTTGGTGCTGTGCAGCCCTCGACGTAGTGGACGTAGGAACCGGGTTCGGCAATAATCAGTGTGCGCTCGAACTGGCCCATATTCTTAGCATTAATGCGGAAGTAGGCTTGCAGCGGTATTTCAACGCGCACATTGGCCGGTACATAGACGAAGCTGCCGCCGCTCCACACGGCGCTGTTGAGTGACGCGAACTTGTTATCGGAAGGCGGAACAACAGTACCGAAATGTTCCTTGACAATGTCGGGATATTCGCGTAGCGCGGTGTCCATGTCGGTGAAGATAACGCCCAGCTTCTCCAGGTCTTCACGCACTTTATGGTAGACGGCCTCGCTCTCGTACTGCGCCGTCACACCGGCCAGATACTTGCGCTCAGCTTGCGGAATGCCCAGGCGATCAAAGGTCTCCTTAATCTCGGCGGGGACATCATCCCACGTCTTACCCTGCTCCGGCACCGGCTTAATATAGTAGTAGATATCGTCGAAATTGATGCCCGACAGATCAGCGCCCCAGGTGGGCATGGGCCGTCGCTCGAAGAGGTCCAGGCTCTTGAGGCGGAACCGGCGCATCCAGCTCGGTTCACCCTTCATCTCGGAGATCTGCTCGACGATCTTCTTGTTCAGCCCTTTCTCGGACTTGAATACGTAGTTTTCAGGTACATGGAACCCAGGAGCGTATTCGCCCTGCTCCAATTCAAAAGCCTGAGTCATTGTTTCACTCCATTTGCTGGCTGATGATCTATCGCCAAGTGATGTGATAAAGAGCCATCAGTTCAGCTCTCACTAATCCTTACTTATGCACTCGGATTTATCCGTATTATATGGCTTTGATCGTCCTTTGTCAAGGCTGAGGGAAAAATATTCGGGAGTCAAGCGTTCCGCTACGTCCTTTCGGGCGATTTTTTTCTGGTTGCTTCTGCTGTATACTCTCCACCGTATTTATTAAACAGACAAGGAAGGATCGCTGTCATGAGAATCAGTTTATTTCGGGCACAGATTAAAGGGCTGGGGCGCACCTTTAGCTCGTTTCGGCATCGTAATTATCGTTTGTACTGGTCGGGCCAGGCTATCTCGTTGATCGGCTCCTGGATGCAGAATATCGGGCAGGCATGGCTGGTGCTGACGTTGACGCATAGTGCCTGGCAACTGGGGCTGGTAGGGGCGCTGCAAGCTACACCGATCCTGTTCTTCTCGCTCTTCGGCGGTGTCCTGGCTGATCGTTGGCCCAGGCGTACTGTCTTACTGGCGACGCAATCCCAGGCTACGTTTCAGGCGCTACTGCTCTGGGTGCTGCTCACGACGGGCATACTCCAGCTCTGGCATCTGTATGTGCTGGCAATGCTGCTGGGTATCTCGAACAGCCTGGGCCGACCGGCGGCGCGTGCGTTTCTGGTGGAACTGGTCGGACGTGAGGACCTGCCCAACGCTGTCGCTCTCAATTCCTCTCTCTCGACGCTTGCAAGCATCATTGGCCCAGGGTTGGGCGGCGTCATTATCGCCATTAGCTCCGTCAATATGCTGTTCCTGCTCAATGCACTCAGTTTCCTACCTGTTATCGTGGCTCTATTGCTTATCAGGAAGAAAGCTTTGCACGTCCAGACGCCGCGCGCGGAAGGCGCTGAGCAGCGTAACACGTGGCAGAGTTTGCGCGAGGGTCTGGCCTATTGCTGCCAGACACCCGCGATCCTGCTGATTCTGCTCGTGGTGGGGTTGGTGCTACTCTTTGGCTCAAACTTCAACGTCGTCCTTCCCCTCTTTGCCACCAGCGTGTTACATGTGGGGGCAACGGGCTTTGGCTTTCTTTCAGCCGCGACCGGTGTGGGCGCGTTGTTCTCTGCCCTGTGGCTGGCCTGGCGCAACCGGCAACCAGCTATCCGTAGTATTCTGATCTCTATTTTAATCTATGGGGCATTGGAGGTGGCCTTTGCCATTTCACGTCTCTATGTGCTATCCATTGTCCTCATCGCGGGTGTCGGCTTTCTGGAGATTGCTTTTGCCGCGCAGGGTACTGCCATGTTGCAAACGATAGCACCCGACCATCTGAGCGGGCGGGTGATGAGCGCGCAGGTAGTTTTTTTCGATGGTAGCCTTCCGCTGGGCTATCTCTTCATGGGCTGGCTCTCCAGCTCTTATAGTCCTTCCCTTGCCCTTCTTATCGGCGCGCTGCTCTGCCTACTGATCGCGGGCGGCGGCTGGTTATGGTACAAAACGACGGAGAAGGAATTGATTGTAACAGCACGCGAGGAATATCAAGCACTCTAAGGTCTGCTTATTTTCTTAATACCGGCTTCTTGTGATCTCTATGTGATGTTCACACCCGATCATGTGATCGGCTTGTGATATTGCTCTCCTATATTCGCTCTATACTGAAAAGGAGAGCAGTACGAATGAACACAACACCTGTAGAACACAGCAGCAATTTGCGGCAGAGGTGTGCTGCACATCATCACCACTCATCATTTTGTTTGATAAGCATAGTATTACTGATCAGCATCCTGCCTGTTGTGTTGGACGCTTGTGGAGGCAATTCTCCTGTAGCGTCTATGCCATCCTCGTCCACATCGAACGCATTGCAGGTTCACGATGGGCTGGTACATGTGCTTTCGGTTTCCGCCATTTCCTCAACGGTAGTCAATGCGCAACGTCATCTCTACACATTCTCGACAACGGATGTAGGTTTGATGTATCCGGCAATAGATATGCAGGGCAATGTCTGGATCGGCGAGATGAATGCGAACCGTCTGGGGTACCTCAACGTGCAAACAGGCAAGATCACAAGTTGGCCATTACCTGATGGACGTTATGGTATCATGGCAACCGTTGCTGACCGCCAGGGCAATATCTGGTACGCTGAGCAGTTTGCTAACTATATTGGGCGTTTCGACCCCAAACAGCAGGTATTTCGCACCTTTCCGCTCGGCACATTGCATGGAGCCGCACTCGGCCCGCAGAATTTGCAGTTTGACGCGCAAGGCTTCTTGTGGTTTACGGCGGCGGATGGCAACGCAATTGGACGGCTCGATCCCCAGACGGGTGCGCTACGCCTGTGGCCCTTACCGGCCTCGCCCTCTGGCTTAGCCGTTGCGCCTGATGGACTCATCTGGTTCGGTTATCTGACCGGCGGCGTTATCGGTAGTCTCGACCCAACAACGGGTCAGATCACGCTCTATAAACTGGCGAATACGCAGGCACAGGTTTATTCTATGAGCATTGACGCCAGCGGCCAACTCTGGTTTACCGAAGCCTCGCCCGGTCGGCTCGATATGTTTGATCCAACGACGGGCACGCTGACTGCATTCTCCGTCCCTACTATCGATGGGCGCGCCCCCTCGCTCTCCGAACTGGCTATTGATCGGCATGGCAGTGTATGGTTCGTGGATGTCGGTGCCAATATGCTGGTACGCTATATGCCTGTTCAGAAGAGCTATACGTTCTACCGACTCGCACTCGCGCCAGCCTCGCCCTTTGCCCTTGCTATCGCCCCCAGCGGAGCCATCTGGTTTACAGCGGGTAATGCCGCAGGCAACTATCTGGGCGTGATGAAGGCGTAATCAGGCATCGATGATTTTTTATTGTGATCGATTCGTGTTTTATTGTGATTGGCATGTGATTGTTCTCTTGTACTTTGTGATGCGCTGGTGATTTGTCGGCACTATATTCTAAACAAGCCTTCGGAGAGAAGTCACACCAGTTGTTTGGAGGAACAATAATCATGTCGCAGACACAAACATCAAATCTATATAATCATAATGAGCAGCATACTCGCTCATCGCTACCGGGCGTTCTCGCTGGTCTCGTTGTTGGTATCTTCTGTATCGCTGTCTTATTTACAGGCATGTTCTACGCGCTGAACGCAATTTTGGGAGTACCAGGAGCTGAGCCAGCGGTGCATGCCGCGCAAACTCGGCATGTTTACCTGAATTTGAATATCGTGATTAATCAACCTGGCATGCAAAAAGATTGGCCGGGATATTCCAACACGAATCTTGTCGTACCGGCCAATAGTCTGGTGACTGTGACCATCCACAACTACGACCTGGGCGATACGCCGCTTCCCAACGGCTCTCCCTTTGGCAAAGTGCAGGGCACGATAGGCGATGTTGCACAGGCAGAGGGTACTCTTTATACGGCTCTTCCTCTTGATAAAGTTGCGCACACCTTCTCCGTCCCACAATTAGGTCTTAATGTTCCCATTCCGGGTGATGCGCCTAAAGGAGCTGCCTACAGCAGCGTGACCTTCACCTTTCATACCGGTAAAGCAGGTACTTATACCTTCCGTTGCTTTGACCCCTGTGGCACCGGAGCAACCGGCTGGATGGGTCCCATGTTGACAAAAGGTTACATGGTCGGTACCTTGACCGTGCAATGAGGCACGCAAGTTAAATATAAAGGGAGGATGTGGGAGGAGCGGGAAGCGAGGCATCGCCGACGATGGTGATGCCTCGCTTCTTTAGCGTTTCACGCCCATAAATTATGATACACTATCTCCATACTACAGCGTTTAATTGCTAACGATCCTACCAATAGAGGAGGCGGCACTTGGATAACACGCAAAACATGCTCCCGCGCTACATCGATGATGCCACGTTTCGTAGCGACGTGGCCTATCTCGAAGCGCTCTGGCAACGCACGCCTGTCGGGAAACTGGACCTGCCGCTCATTGATATTGGCAGTGGTACACCGCTCGTCTTCGTGCCGATCCTGGAGCATCTGGAGTTCGTCTACGCACGGCAGATACGCGCGCTGAGTCAGACACGGCGCGTGCTACTCTATCGACGGCACGAGAGTCGCACACGCTTCGTGGGACTTGAGGAGCGCGCTGAGGAGTTACGCCGTGTGCTGGATAGTCTGGGACTGCAACAGGCCGATCTGCTCGGTCACGGTGATGCGGCGATGGTGTTACTCACCTTCGCCTTGCGTTATCCACAGCGCTGCCGCTCGTTGCTAATTATCGCGCAAGGGGCCGATTACCAGATCGCTCCCCACCCCTTTATCTGGCTATTGCATGAGCTTTATGTGCGACTGCCCGTTGAGCGTATCCTTCCGGCCAGATTCTTGCGTGATACCGTCATCAACTACATCACCGCCAGAGACGCGCAAAACGCCGTCAGGCCCATTCTGCCGCGTCACCTGCTTGAAGAGCAGTTCGCCAGAATCGCGCAGTGGCCCGCCGTCTATCGCTTCTCGGTCATCCCGATTATTCATTATTTCGACATCCGGCCCCGCGTGCATGAACTGACTATGCCCATCCTGCTCATTAACCGACGCGACGACGCGCTCTCGCCAGAGGCCAGAACACGCTGGCTGGCCGAGCAGTTGCCTCAAAACGTTCGCTACCACGTCATCGATGGCGGTGAACGCTTCTTTATGTACGCTCAGGCCGAACAGGTCAACGCGCTGATCAATGATTTTCTAGCTTCTCTGACGCGGAGCGGCATAGAGCGTATGAGATGAACGGGTTCATTTTATATCACCGGCCTCTTGTGCGTGAATAGCCATTATCTTGTGATGGCAAGCGGGTGCCCTGCTTCGTAATAATTGCCAGCATCACAGCTATGGCTCTGGTATATTTAGGCTACTTCCCTGGCTGGTATCTCGTTATCTGATATACCCTGCTATACAATAGCATAGGGAGAAGTGAATATATCTCGGTCACAAGACCTTGTTAGAAACGGAAGATGATGAAATTTCCCCGCCTTGCAGCGGCAATCGTTGTGCTACTCCTGATCGGCGGCCTGAGCCTGATTGCGATTGAAGCGGTTGCACTGATCGGGCCTGCGCTGGCACACGGAGAGAACACGACCCATGTGGCTGGCACTATCGTTCAAGTGGAACCGGATCATAGCTTTATTTTCAAGAGCGCCGGTGGTCAGGAACTGCACTTTATCTGCACAGAGCGATGTCTACGTGAAGTAGCACACATGCAGCGCCATGTACGTGAGAAGGCGCACACGGATGTTTACTATATCCAGATGCCCGATCATATGTTGGCCGCTGTTGATGTCGATTGATGTCGCCAGGTGCTATTTGATAATACAGAAACCAGTTTCATACAATAGATTTTATTTGCTAGTAAAGCAGGTTCGATGATGGAAAACGAGCGAGCAGTAGTACCAATCGGGCACCAGATGGGCATGCCCCAGCTGGATCGCGCGGATATCTTGATTATCGGCAATGGCATCGCCGGTTTAACGGCAGCTATCGAGGCGCGCCGCCTTGCTCCTGATAAACGCATAGTGATCATCACCGAACAGATTCATCCGACGATCAATACGCCCGCCTTGAAACAATTTGCCATCGGTAAGCTGGAACGGGAGCAGTTGCTGGCCTATCCAGCAGGGACGGAACGCGCGGAACGCATTCATGTTGTCAACGCGCATGTCGCCGAGATTCACGCGAACAGCAAGTATATCAAGACCAGCAATAACTACGGTTTTGGCTATGATAAGCTGTTGATTGCGACAGGGAGCGCGCCACAGGGATTGCCGGAAGGCACACCAGGGCGCAACTTCGATGGTGTTTGCACGCTGCACCGTCTGCAAGACTACCTTGATTTGCGTCGTCGCCTGACCGAAGTCAGTGACGCGGTAGTCATCGGTGGCGGTGTTCATGCTATCGAGACGGTGATGGGCCTGCTCTACTGGGGTATTCGCGTTCACTGGCTCATTCGCGGCGCGACGTTCATGAGCCGCGTGTTGGACGAAACGGCCTCAGAAATTGTGCTGGAGCACGTGCGCAACAATGGCTGTAAGGTGTATACCAACACCGAGGTCGTTGGCGTAGTCGGGCGTATAGGCGCGGTAGCCGGTGTGATTACCAACCACAAGGAGATGATCCCCTGCCAGCTTGTACTGACCTGCACCGGCACTAATCCGGTAATGACCCTGGCCGATCATTGCACGCTCCCTCTTAAAAAGGAGCGCGGCATTATCGTTGACGACCAGTTACGCACCAGCGTCCCTGATATCTTTGCTGCCGGTGACGTGGCCGCGCTCAAAAATCCACTAACCGGCAAATATGAACCACGCGCGCTCTGGTACGCCGCCGTCGCGCAGGCTCGTGTCGCGGCCGCATCCATGACTGGCCACGATGATCTGGCGAATCAGTCCTTTGGTGTGCAGTGGCATGCCACGCACCTCGGCGAACTCTCGATGCTCACCGTTGGCAGTCCGCTAGAGACTGGTCCCAATATCATGACACTAACCGACACCAGCCAGGGCGGCTACCGGCGTATGGCCATTATTGATGACCGCCTTATCGGCTACCTTGCGCTCGGCAGCGCTCAGCCTGATAGCCTTGCCATTAAGCAGATCATTGACGAGGGTCATCCGATACGCGACATCACAAAGGAACTGCTCAAAGGTAGTTTCGATGCGCGCCGCTATCTCTCGCAGCGTCACACTTACATGGCGCAGGCCATGCTGACCGGCAAGCTGCCAAGTCTGCCAACGGGCAAGCCAACAGGCAAGTTGCCAGCACCGGCCTTGCCCGCGCCAATGACAACATCGGCTCGTACATCACAGGTGCGTTCACAACCGCTTCCGGCGGTCTCCATGCCGACAGAGAACCGCTTTGGTGTGTCTGCGCCCATGCCTGCACAACCGGCGGCTTCCATGCCGATACAGGCGCAACGCGATACCGATGCGCTCAATCCCTGGCGCGTGGAACGCAGAACCGATACGTTGATGGCCAACCCTGCGATATCCTTATCACAAGGGCCGACGCGCCAGACCGATGCCATTGATAGAATGCAGACGCAAATTCCGCTCGCGCCTGTGCCTGTACCCGCGTCCTCTCTCCTCGAAGAGGATGAAGAGATCAGCCCTTTTACCGGTTCACTGCCTGCGCTGCCCAGGCAGGTAGTCGAATCTACGCTGGAACCCGTCCCGGTCTACCGTGACGCCGCACAATCGGCCCCCACCGCATCTGGGCGCAACCTCTGGTCTTACAGTGGTAAACAAGCGGTCGTGCGGCGCGAGCGTCAAACGCGCCAGGAGGAGAATTCGGCTGAGAAGGTTGAACGCCATCCATCACACAATCTCTGGTCTTATGTCAGAAAAGGGTAATTCACTGCAACGGTAAGAGGAGAAAGAGGCGTGCATGCCTAATCCCGTGCTTTTACATAAAACAGGGCCGCAGGTCATGCAGGAGTTGCAAGCCTGTATTGGCTGCAACGAGTGCCTGCTGGCTTGCCCCGCCCTGGCCGAACCGATTACTATAGATCGCTTAAATCACGAAACGCTTTCCGGGCCTATTTCAGGGCCGGTGGCGCGCTTTGCCCGCGCCTGCTATCAATGCGGTGCCTGTGTTCCCCCTTGCCCGGTCGGATTGCACCGTGACGCGATGATGATGTGGCTCAAGGTGCGGCTCTTGCGTTCAGGAGGGGAGTAACTCATGTTCTATGACGAAGGTGAAAAAGGCTATCCATTCATTTTCTTCCAGAAAACGCCCTCCTGGTTGACCAGCTTCTTTGTTGGCCTGCTGATTGCTGGTGGCTGCGGCATCTTTTATGTCTGGTATAGCACTACCAGTCCCGACCCGGCCGCCGACAGTACCGTTGGCCTCGTCTATGCCGTCCTCGGTACTATACTGATGGTGCTGGCGGCGATTATGTTCAGTCTGCGCCGTCGTGCCCGCAGACGCGCTGTTGGGCAACTGCACACCGCTCTGGACTGGCATATCTGCTTCGGTGTGGCGGCGCTGGCCATCTTGTTCATGCACTCTTTCGGCAACTTCAATCCACGCTCCGGCACCTACGCGCTCTATGCCATGATCGCGCTGGTCATCAGTGGTGTAATTGGCAAACTGTTGGATATGCTGCTGCCGCGCATGATAGCCGCCGAGGCCAATAAGGCGCTGACGGCGCAGGGCGAAGACCGTCTGCAAAACATCACAAAGCAGCTTGAATCTATCGTAACGCATAATACACAGCCGCCGCGCGGCTTCGCCTTCAACTCGTCCGCGAATGCGGCGGCACGCACGCAAGGCATGCCTGCTCCCAAAGCTGACCGCCCACGCAGCCTGGTGCCGCTACAGGATTCGTGGGACCTGGCCTATATCTCACTGGAAGAGACGCCCCAGGAGGTCAACCTCGATGCGCACCAATATCGCTTTGTGCCCGACCGCAAGAGCGCACTGACCGCTCCCGGTGCCCTGATTCCAGGTGCGAAAGAGCAGCTCTCGGCGATGAGCGAGGTACAACAGGCGCTGCAACGCGAGCAATGCTACCGCTACATCATTCGCTATTGGCGCATCTTCCACGTTGCCCTCGCCTTCCTGACCGTCGCACTGACCGTCTGGCATATCGAATACGCGCTCGAACTCGTCATTCCAACGCTATTCCATCATTAATGTTGCTATAACGGATGCTGTGCGAGTATTGTACCGCCAAAGGCTTATCAGGTGTGGTAGCATATTGGCAGTACCAGAATTTTATTGGCATTAAGTAAGGAGAACATCAATGGGGATCATCCATGGTGGCTGGCTGGTCGCGCAGGCGTTGAAGCGCGAGGGCGTCGAGGTCGTCTTTACCCTGAGCGGTGGACATATTGCCGGTATTTATGATGGATGTGTGCGCGAAGGCATTCGCGTGATCGATACGCGCCACGAGCAGGCAGCAGTGCATGCCGCCGAGGGCTGGGCCAAATGCACGCGCCGCCCCGGTGTAGCCCTGCTGACCGCCGGACCGGGTGTGACCGATGGTGTCACAGGAGTTGCCAATGCTTATCTCGCCAATACGCCCGTGCTGGTGATTGGTGGCGCTGCCCCGCTCAGCCTGTGGGATCGCGGCGCATTGCAGGAGATGGGCCAGATTGATCTATTGCGTCCTATCACCAAATGGGCGCGCACTGTGCATGAGACAACGCGCCTGAGCGAGTACGTGGCTGCCGCTTTCCGCCAGATGCTTACCGGTAAGCCGGGGCCGGTCTTTCTTGAAATGCCAATGGACGTGCTAAACAATCTGGTTGATATGGATAACGTCTTCGACCCCGGTGAGCCGATGGGTTATCGCGCTGGAATGCGTAGCGCGCCTGACCCACAGGCGGTCACGAAAGCTGCTGAATTGCTCTCTAAGGCACAGCGACCGGTGATTATGGCCGGGAGCGCCGTCTGGTGGTGCGATGCCGCCGAACCATTGCGCCAGCTTGCCGAACGCTTACAAGCTCCCGTCTTTCTCAACGGGGCCGGACGTGGCTGTCTGCCGCCAACACACCCGCTCTTCTTCAGTGCGGCGCGGCGCAAGGCGCTGGAAGGTGCAGATACCATCCTGGCCATCGGTACGCGCATGGACTTCCGCCTTAATCATGGTCAGCCGCCGCTTATTCCCGCCGCCGCCAATCTGATCTGGCTCGATCTGGTGGGCGAAGATATCGGCGTCAATCGCGGTGCTGCTGCTGGACTGGCGGGCGATGTCGGTCTGAGTATGAGCCAGTTGAGCGAGGCCGTGCAGGCGCGAGCGGGCGGTGAGTGGTTGACCTATGTGCGACAAGAGGAGCAGAAGAGCCAGCAACGCGACCAGGCTGCGCTCAACTCCGATGCTGTGCCGATTCACCCCATGCGCCTCTGCCGCGAGATACGCGATTTCATCGATGAGGAGACGACGGTGATCGGTGATGGCGGCGATATTGTCAGCTATGGTGGCCGCGTCATCAATGTCGCGCGCCCAGGCTACTGGCTGGATGCCGGGCCAATGGGCTGTCTTGGCGCTGGCACGGGCTATGCGATGGCGGCGCAACTGGCGCGCCCCGGCAAGCGTGTCCTCATCCTGCACGGCGATGGAGCCTTCGGGTTGAACGGCATGGAGTTCGAGAGCATGGTACGCCATAAGTTGCCCGTTGTCTCAATTATCGGCAACGATGGCGCATGGGGCCAGATCAAGCATCCGCAGAAGGCGATGGTGGGTCACACGACAGCGGCAGAACTCTCGCAGGGCACGCGCTACGATAAGATGGTCGAAGCGCTCGGCGGCTATGGCGAACTGGTCGAGCGCCCGCAGGATATTCGTCCGGCGCTGGAACGTGCTTTCGCTTCCGGTCTGCCCGCCTGCATCAACGTCCTGATCGATCCCAACAAACCCTATAGCCGCTCAACCAACGTGGCGGTGTAACCATCGAACCGGAATCCATTCTCCCGTAGGGGCGTGATTCATCACGCCCTGTCCGTCTATCACACCAATCTTGTGAGGTCGCATGGTTCCACATGCGGAGAACGGGTGAGTGGAGTGTGGAATGGCGAGGGGAAGGGGGTGCATGGAGTGTGTGAGAGGTGTCACAGGCGGGGCATGATTCATCACGCCCCTACGAATTTTTGGGTTAATGGTGAGGTTCGATTATGAAAATTCAACATTACGCCCGTGCGGGATTGAGAAGATACCAGTCAGACGTCCTGATACCATCATAGATGGCAGTGTGCCAGACCAGGCCACCGGGGTTGACGAAGTTCTGAATGGGATGGCCTTGCTCGGCCAGCAGCATCGAGTCATGCCAGATAGGAGCTGCGCCGTCCACACCCGTGACATTGACCATCGGTGAGTTATCGTTATTGCCGGCCCAGACGCCCATTACGTAGTCGGTGGTATAGCCTACCGTCAGGTTATCACGAAAGTCGTTCGAGGTGCCGGTCTTGGCCGCCGCCGGACGCACTGTCCCTGGAATGCCTGCGTAGCACTGCTGCTGACTGTTGCTATAGAGATAGAGCGCGCTGCACTTGCCGAACTCGTAGGTGCGCGCGTTATTATCGCTCAGCACATTCGTAATCATGTATGCCACCTGCTTGCTGATAACGCGCTGGCCCGCTGGTTGGAAATGGAAGATGACGCGGCCCTGTGTATCCGTCACGGTGTCAATGGCGTGCGCGGGAACACGCAGACCGCCGTTGGCGAAGACGCCATAGGCCGAGGTCATATCCAGCAGGCGGACGCTCAGGCTGCCCAGCACCATCGTGTAGTTGGGCGTGCCTTCGTAGGAAGTGATGCCCATGACCTGGGCCGTATGCAGCGACGCCTGTACGCCGGTTTGCATAAGCAGCTTGACGGCGGGAATATTGAACGAATTTTGCAGCGCGTAGCGATATGTCACCAGGCCGTGATAGCGTAGATCGTAATTATGGGGTGTATAGGGGGGCAAGCCACAGCACATCTGTATAGTGAGCGGTGCATCATCAACGACCAAGCCGGGGCTGACTCCTTGCGCAAAGGCGGTGGCATAAATGAAAGGCTTGAACGATGAGCCGGGTTGGCGATAGCCCTGCGTAGCCACATCAAATGCGCCATCGACGGGATTGTTCGGATTGACACTGCCTAATAGCACGCGAATAGCGCCATTATGGAAATCGATCAGCACCTCGGCGGAGTTCGACATGTGATGTGCCTGCGCCAGTGCCGCGATATGCTGCTGAGCAATTTTCAGAACCTGATTTTGCAGCTTGAGATCAAGCGTGGTGGAGACGACCAGGCCCGCGCGCGCCAGATCGGGAATTTTCACATGCAGGTCCTGTGCCAGTTCGTTGAGCGCGTAGTTGACGAAGTGCGGCGCGACATTGTTATTGATGGTGCCGGGGTGCAGGAAGTTCGGCTGGCTGGCCTCACGGATCGCCGCAACTTCCTGATCGTGCGTGATATAGCCCTGTAGATACATCTGACGTAGTACGTCTTCCATGCGCAAGAAAGCGGCTTGGGGATGGAGAAAGGGATCACGCGCGATAGGTGAACTGGGAATGCCCGCCAGCATGGCCGATTGCGCGATGTCAAGCTGCGAAGCAGCCGTTCTGGTTGGTGTATCTTGCAGATCGAAATAGGTAAAGGCAGCAGCATCCGCGCCATAGGCCATCTCACCGTAGTAAGTCGTATTGAGATACATAGAGAGAATCTGATCTTTGGTGTACTGGCGCGTCACTTCGGGCGCGAGGATAATCTCCTGCAACTTACGTATGGCGGTATCCTGATTGCCCACGATGGCATTTTTGATAAGCTGCTGGGTAATTGTGCTGCCGCCGGCCACAATACGTCCATGAGTCAGGTCGGAGAGAGCGGCGCGCACGATGCCGGTGATATCGTAGCCAGGATTACTCATGAAATTCTGGTCTTCAATGGCGATTTCAGCGTGTTGTAGATAAATCGAGATTTTCGAGAGCGGAACCGTCGTTTGCAGGCCCTGATCGGCCATCTGATAAACCAGGTTGCCCTGTGAGTCATACATTTTGAGACTATCTTTAGGTAAAATATCTTGTAGCGTTGTCACGTCCTGTCCATAGCGCTGATTGGTGGCCTTCGTCATGGCCAGCAAACTTACCAGCAAGCTCGCGCACAGCACAAAGATGATGAGGGCACAGAAGGCCATTGGTAGCATTGTCCACTGGGTCCCGATGCGATCAATGCTGGCGTAGCGCAGGTTGCTGGCATGCAGGTTCTTGCGTTTAAGATGGCGGTGTGTGCGCCAGCCCGTAGGATGCAGGCGGCGATGCGGTGCCGCGTAATACACGCCACGTACAGGAGACTCAGGTTTATCGTTGAGGCGCTGTGCTGCGGCGGCGCGACTGTGCTTCGGTAAACGGGCCACGGGCCGCTGTACGACCAGGCTGCGCTGTTCCTGTTCCTGTGGCGGGAGTGACGATGTATGCGCATTTGGGACAGGAGCCGGAAACTGTCTGGGACGCTCTTCAGTTTGCATGCAGTATCCTCAAATTTTCTACAATGTTCCATACGTATTTTATTGCATTTATAATATATTTCAATAGCTTTTATTCGCCGGTGCAAATGTGTTTCTATACCCTCTAACGGAAGGGCTAAGCGGTTGGTAACGGTACAGGCTTTAGTTGTTCAGGTATCGTGCTATTACCACGAGCCAGCGCTGGCTAAGGATGCGCTATTGGCGGGGGGTTGCCAGGCGAAGCTATAACTTGGGCAATAGGGATGGGATGTGACAGGTACCTGGTTGTTGACGGGCGATGGGGTGGGAGTTTCGTCGGGCGTGCCGATTGTGGTAGGTAGCGAGTATCGGAAAATTGGCACGGTGCCGGGCAGGAACCAATCGCTGGTGTGTACGCCGTCCGGGTAGGTCACAGTAGCCCAGAGCAGGCCACCGGGGTTGGTGAAGTTGCGGATCGGATGTCCCTGCTCGGCCACGAGCATCGCGTCGTGCCAGATAGGCGCGGCCCCATCGACGCCGGTGATGTTCCACATCGGGCTATTGTTGTCGTTGCCTGCCCAGACGCCCATCACGTAATCGGTGGTGTAGCCAATCGTCCAGTTGTCGCGGAAATCGGTGGTCGTGCCAGTTTTGGCCGCCGCCGGGCGCACCGTGCCACGATTGCCTGCCCAGCACTCCTGTTGCGAATTGGAGTATAGTTGTAGCACGTTGCAGTCATAAAATTCCGGTATACGATCCTGGTTATCGCTCAGCACGCTGGTCATCATATAGGCCAGTTGTGGGCTGATGGCGCGCGTGCCGAGATTGTTGGCGTGGACATAGGTCTGCTGTGAGGTGGCAAAGACTACTTTCTGAATGGCGTAGTAGGGAACATGGATGCCGCCGTTGGCGAAGGTACCGTAGCCCGACACCTGGTCAATCAGGCGAATACCCAGTCCGCCCAAAACGAGTGAGTAGCCAGGCGTGCCCTGATAGCTTGTCACGCCCATGTTGTACGCGGTTTGCATGGCCGCGCTGATACCTGCGTGTTGCAACACTTTGACGGCTGGCACGTTGAGCGAGTTTTGCAGCGCGCAACGTAGCGTCATCAGGCCGTGATAGTGCAGGTCATAGTTTGTCGGCGAGAAGGTCGGCGGGTCGGAGCCGGGGGGCAAGATAATGGTAAGTGGCGCATCATCAATGGTCTGCGCGGGCGAGATCCCCTGTGCAAAGGCGGTGACATAGACGTAGGGCTTGAAGGATGAGCCGGGCTGGCGGTACGCCTGCGTGGCTACATCAAACTGACCGTCGATGCTCTGGTCGTAGTAGTCAATGCTGCCTAACAGTGAAACAATGGCACCTGTATGAAAATCGAGTAGCACTTCAGCCGCGTTTGTCACATTATGTGTGTAGCGCAGAGCAGCGATATGCTGCTGCATGATTTTCTGAATCTTATCCTGTAGTGTGATGTCCAGTGTAGTATAAACCTGCATGTCTGAGCGCGAGAGCTGGGCACGGGTGAGATGAAAAATAGGTTCCAGTTGTGTAAGCACAAAATTGAAGAAGTGAGGCGCACGATTAACCAGGTTAGGGGCCGTTTTGAAAAAGTGTGGTTGCTGCTCCTCTTTGATCGCGTCAAGCTGCTGCACGCGCGTGATATAGCCCTGTTGCTCCATCAGCAGCAGAACAGTCTGGAAGCGCTCAAAAGCGGCCTGTGGATGCAGGCGCGGGTCGTACTGATAGGGAGAGCGGGGCAGACCGGCCAGCATAGCGGCCTGCGCGATATCCAGTTGCGCGGCTGCGGGCCTGCCGGGTTGGTCTTCCAGGCCAAAATATACTGTTGCTGCCGCGTCGATACCATACGCCTGCTCACCGTAATAGATGCTATTAAGATACATTTGCAATATTTCTTGCTTGCTGTAATGCAGGTTTATCTGCGGAACCAGCATCAATTCTTCTATTTTGCGCTGGATGGTGACGGAGTCGCCGACCAGCAGATTCTTAATAAGTTGTTGCGTAATGGTGCTGCCGCCTTCAATAATACGTCCACTACGCGCATCATCGAGCGCGGCCCGCAAAATACCCTGCATATCGATACCAGGGTTGGTCCAGAAATTCTTGTCCTCGGTGGCAATGGTGGCATTAATCAACATAGGGGAGATGTGTTGCAATGTGACGGTGGTATGCAAGCCCTGGTCGGCAAGTTGACCGATCAGGATGCCGTTGCGGTCATACATCTTCAAGTTGTCGCGTGGCAAGAGATCGGCCAGCGTCAGGACTTGTGCCCCGTAATGTTGTTCTGTGCTGGTGTAAAAGCGGTAGGCCGCGTAAGTGATGGCCCCACTCATAGAGAGAAGCAAGATGAGGGCAACAAAGGTGAGAACGGCGAGTATAAGCCAGAAGCGGCGCGTGGCCTTGTGTTCGTTAGCCCATGCCTGCTGTAAATATCTACGCGACAGATAGCGCAGCAGGAGCCGATAACGATAGGATTGACGTTGCCGTCGCCAGCGTTGTAGCCTCTCGTACTCAACGTTCTTTGCCCTTAATACATGTCTGTCAGGCTGTGTGAGCCGGGAGACCTGTGCTGATGTTTGAGGGGCAAGGCGAACGTGCGACAGGGCATCCGCAAGGGGTGCCCCTACACTGATGGGTTGCGCTTCTGGCTCGCTCTTCATTGTAGATGGATTTCGTGCCCTGATGCGTTCTTGCTCTGTCTCTCGTCCTGCCACCCAAACCGTCCGCCTTGCTCGTTGTGCCTTTGCATCTCTGCTAGTTTTGACCGGGCGGATGAAACTATCTTTGTGCGTGCGTTGCAAAAAATACATGGTGCGTTTTGGCGGTTGCTGTGTTGACATGCCAGGCTATCCTTCTGTTGGTGATACGCTGCCGGTCATGAACTTATAGATTAGATTCCGCGTGCGAGGGCTTCTTACAAAGATACGTTATACAAGGTGATTTATCTTACCGCTCTCGGCTATTGCTGGGTAGCCGCTTCGATTAGAGCGGGTAAAATTTCGTTGGTGATGGTCTGAATCTGGTAGAGGCTCTCAAGCCAGGGGATGTCCTGGTGATCGCGGCTGCCGCGCACCTCGGCCATTTGCAAGATGTTTTCGTCGATGAGGGTACGGAAATAAAGGAAGGCACGCACAGCGTCGGCGACCGGCACCTGTGATTGGCGCGTGATGGTGCCATATTCGGCACCTAGCTGGATAGCTTCCTGGCGCAGTTCCTCAATATGCGGGCTATCGGTGATGGCGCGTTGTAGCAGTTCGAGGACGCGACGCCCCAGGCTGCGATAGGCAGTACGTGCGGCCTCGTTGAAGTGTTTATACCATTCGTAGCTGCTGAGCGTGCCATCGGTAAAGGCGAAGCGCACACGCCCCAGGATACTCTGGATCAGTACCTGGGCCGCCGGATTGGGGCGCGTGGCCGTCTCTTGATGCAGGCGGGCCTCGATGTCGGAGCGACGGAAGCGACGGTGACCGCCGGTGGTGCGGCGCGAGGGTATTTCGTTGCGGTCAGCCCATAGACGCACGGTGGCCGGGTGGATGCCGAGTAGCTCTGCCGCCTCGCGCAAGCTCAACCACTCGTCCTGAACCTGTGATGCCATAGCAGTCCCTTCCTGAATCTTATATGTGGCACAGTACTGTCTATATACTTGCAGTATATTCTGATTCTAGGAGATTATTGCTATGACGTCAAGTGGCGATTTCACGCGGTTCCCTATCCTTCCGGGGGAAATAACCCCTAAAGGATAGAGAGCCTTTCACGCCGTAGGGACGCAGCTTGCTCCCGTCTACAGCATACGCTGTGGTGATTTCGGACGGGAGTAAGCTGTGTCCCTATGGATAATGTCTAACCTGTATTCCTCACGCCCGCCGCGATGCCGTTGATGGTGAGCAGGACGGCATAGGTGAGGCGGGCACGTTCGCGCTCCTTTTCGTCCATCAGCTCATCTTGCAGCGCATTCTGGCCAGGCATCAATGGCCCACCAGCGGCGCGTAAGCGGCGCAGGAGCGCGACCTGAAAGTAGCTCAACGGGTCAACGTAAGGATTGCGACGGCGAATCGATTCTTGCAAGACAAGCGAGTTATCGAGCAGGGCATGACCGCCGACGATGCGTAGCACCATCTCCTCGGTGCGTTTGTATTCGGCTTGAATGATCTGATCCATACGCTGGCGAATCTCCACGTCCTCGACCAGCGTGGCGTAGTGGTGTGCAATATGCATATCGGCTTTGGAGAGCGTCATCTGTAAGTTGTCCAGAAACGCGGTCAGGAAGGGCCACTCGCGGTACATCTGCTGAAGCTGTGCCAGGTGTTCCGGTCTGTCGGCAATATATTCCTCAAGTGCGCTGCCGACGCCGTACCAACTGGGCAGCACATAGCGGCTCTGCATCCACGAGAAGACCCAGGGGATGGCGCGCAACTCCTCGATGGCGCGCCCTTTTGTACGGCGAGCCGGGCGTGAGCCGATATTGAGCCAGCCGATTTCCGCGATGGGAGTGGCCTGCTCAAAGAATGGCAGGAAGCTGGCATCCTCATAAATCAGGTGACGATAGTGCTGATAGGCCCGCTCTGAGAGCCAGTTCATAGCGGCGCACCATTCGGCGGGTGGATGTGGATGAACCGGCTTGGTGATAAGCCATTCTTCGGGAATGCTGGATTGCACAACGCCCGCCACCACCAGTTCCATCGTGCGCAAGGCGATCTGGTGCAAGCCATATTTGAAGGAGAGCATCTCGCCTTGCTCCGTGATGCGAATGCGCCCGTTGACGCTGCCGGGGGGTTGGCCCAGAATGGCCTGGTAGATGGGGCCACCACCGCGTCCAATCGCGCCGCCGCGTCCATGAAAAAGCGTAATGACGATGCCGTAGCGTTGTCCCAGCGTGGCCAGTTGCGATTGTGCCTTGTAGAGTTCCCAGGATGAGGTCAGAATACCACCATCCTTGCTGCTATCCGAGTAGCCAAGCATGACCTGCTGGCCTGGGCAGTGGGCCAGATAAGCCTGATAGGCAGGATGCACAAAAGCCTGTTCCAATATCTCCGTGCAGGTGCGCAGATCATGGATCGTCTCAAAGAGCGGCACAATCGGCAAGTCGGTAATGCCTACCTCTTTGCAGAAGAATTGCACCTCTAGCAAATCGCTTAGCTCGTGTGCCATGCTGATAATGTAACAGGTGACGGCGCGCGCGCCAAACTCTTGACGTGCCTGGCGAATGGCACGAAAGGTGTTGAGAATATGGGTCGTGTCCGTGCTGAGACGTAAGCCGGGACGCGAGACGATACGCGGATCACGCAATAGATCGGTTAGAAGCGCAAGACGCTGAGCTTCGTCTAATTTCCTATAGTCATCTTTGCACAGCCCTGTGACCTGGAGCAGTTCGGCCAGCGCGGCGGCGTGGCGCTCGCTGTGCTGGCGTACATCAAGCGCGCTGAAATGGAAGCCGAAGAGTTCGACCTGGCGTATCAGTCGGCCTAATTGCCCATAGGCCAGTTCCCGTTCACCATCGGCCAGCAAGCTCTCCTGCACCAGCCTCAGATCGCGTAACAGTTCCTCGGCGCTTTGGTAAGCTACCTGACATTCCTGCTGCGTCTCGCGCTCCGGCGTCAGCCAGCTTTCGACCGGCGTGTCTGGCGGCATTGCCAGCGTGCTTTCCAGGCGTTTCCACATAAATGAGAGCTTGCGACGGTAAGGTTCGATAGCAGTTTGCCGACCGAGTTCGCGATTATAGTCGGGCATGCAACGTGCATCTTCATCTAATGAAGCGCGCAGGGCCTGGGTGATGCGCGAGTGTGTCAGGGATTGCGAATATTCCTGAGCCAGTGCCTGAATGACGGTGCGGTAATGGTTAATGATATAGCTGCGTTGCAGGCGCAGCGCGCTGAGCAGAGTATCAGGCCCAACGAACGGGTTGCCGTCCTGGTCTCCGCCAATCCAGGAACCGAGGCGCAGGAACGGCGGCACATGCACGCCCGGATACTGCTCGTTTAGCAGTTCCTCGAACTCGCTGTAGAGATCGGGCAACGCCTCAAAGAGAATCTCGTCCAGGTAGTAGATGCCCATTTTGATCTCATCAATGGGTTGGGGGCGTACCGAGCGCACAGCATCGGTGCGCCAGAGCAGCGTAATTACGCTCTCCAGTTCGTGTTGCCAGCGCAGGCGTTCCAGCGGCGTCATGCGTTCCATGCTGTCATGCGCGGCCAATAGCTCAGCAATGCGACGCGACTTGGTGATCAGGCTGCGCCGCGTGGCCTCGGTGGGATGAGCAGTAAAGACCAGTTCAATCGAGAGCCGGTTGAGCAGGGTTTGTAGCGCGCTCGCCGATAACTGCTGGTCGCGGCAGTACTTGAGCAGTGCGGGCAGCGAACCGCGCGGCGGATACTGACGCATGGCCTCAACATCCATCTCTATCGTATGGCGGCGACGAATGCGATGGTACTGCTCGGCAGTATTGACAAGGTGAAAATACACGGTAAAGGCACGAATGACGGCAATCGCGGTATCCAGATCGCACTGCTCAACAATTTCATCGATCTCCCTGTCCAGCGCAGCGATCTCGGCTTGCAGGGCCGCGCGCTCGTCGGCACTGGCGCGTCTCAGTTGAGCGCTACAGTCGCGCAGTCGTTTACAGCTCTGCCTGAGCTTCTCGACCATCGCAAAGACGGCGTATCCGTCATGCTGCTGAATGGCCCGACCGAGCGCATTGCCGAGCGTGCGAATATCGCGCCGGAGAGGAGCATCTTTTTCCTGGCGGTCATCTCGTTCTGCCATAGGTAGAACCCTTCTCTAGTGAGTGGAAATGCAGCAACATCTTTGCGCTATTGGCACCTCGTCGCGCCTTGTATCATGTCGATGCATGAGTATTGTAGCACATCGGTCAATGTGCAGTAACAGGCGGCGTCCCTACAGATGAGCGCATGCTTACTCCTGAAACTGATGGCAATGGGTAATGCCTTGCGCTCGGCCTGTTTGTTTGCCAGATAAGTATAGGTAAAATGCACAATAAAAATATCTTATAGCCATTTTTTGCCGACCTTTTTAGTGAGAGAAGTACCGGTGCAAAGGGTATGTGTTTTGGTGATTATGCATAATGCACAAAAATACATTGCATGGTTCTCGTAATTTATCCCTATGTTTGTCATAAGCTCACCGTTTATACTTGAAGAAAAGAGCGGAGCAGAGGCGCAATGGCCGCGTACCTGTCGCCATTTCAGAGCAAAGCCAGCTACCGGTGTGGTAACGAAGCCATCAGGGTTGGAAGTTTCTTGAGAGAGATACGTAAAGGGGACTACTACATGGCAGCTCAAGCACCCTCAGATACCGGCATGAAGCCTACCCTCGGCCTGACCGGTGTCACGATCAACGCAATGGCTCTGATCGCTCCTGGAGCCTTCTTATGGACAACCTACCAGATTCAGGCCGCACCCTCATCGGCGATGAACATGTGGTTCGCGGTTTTTGTCGCCACCGCCATCGCTATGTTGACGGCTATCGCCTATGCCGCCCTGGCCAATCGCTACCCCGAAGCGGGTCCCGGCAGTTCGTACTACTTCGCAGAGGCTGCGGTGCTACAGCGTGAAGAGCATCGTCACTTCAAGTTTGCCCGCCTCAGTAAATTTGTGGTCGGCTGGGCCTCGCATCTGTACTACTGGGTCTATCCTGGTGTGATGGTAGCCTTCATGGGGCTGGTTATTACCTACATTATCCAGACCTTCGTGCCAAGTTTCGGCGCGCCCTGGCAGGAGATTCTGGTCTGTGTTGTCTTCGCAGCGGTAGTTGGTCTGATTGCCTATATCGGTGTGACGGGCGCAACGCTGGCGAATATTGTGATCAACGCCATCCAGATTATCGCGCTGGTCACCTTCTCGGTACTGGCTATCACCTATCGCTTACAGCATCCCAATGTACATTATCTGCATCCCAGCGTTTTGAGCGTCATTACACCACACAGCCTGAGCGGTCTTATCTATCAGTCAACCATCGCCATTCTGCTGGTCGTCGGTTTCGAGTCCGCTACAGCGCTGGCGGCTGAGGCTAAGAATCCTAAGCGTGATATTCCGCGCGGTGTCATTCTCTCGCTGGTCATCCAGGCGGTGATCTTCTACTTTCTAGAGTACTTCGCGGCCAACTTCTTCATCAACACCGGCTATAAGAGCAGTGCCGGTACGGGGTTTGCCGCTGCTAATGCCTCTGGTGCACCTATCGGTGATATGCTCAAGATGATCGGCGATCAGATGTTTCACGGCAACGGCACTGCACTGGCTACTATTGTTGCCGCCACTGTGGTCATCGCGCTGGTCGGTACCGCGCTTTCCTGCCTCAACACGGGCGTGCGTGTCACTTATGCGATGGGCAAAGATACCGAATTGCCGGTCGTCTTCGGCTTCCTGCATGGCAAGTATCGTACTCCCCACGTGGGTGTGATCGTGCTAACAGTTCTCTCAGCATTGATCGGTGCCTATGGTGTGCTGAACGTCGATAACCTGACGCAAATCACCCTCGTCTCCAATATCGGCACTTTCCTGCTCTATGGCATGACTTGCATCGTCTGTATCGTGGCTTTTGCCGGTGTTGTTAAGCGCAACATCTTTTCGACGGTCTTGGCCCCTGGCTTAGGCGCAATACTCAACATCCTGATGTTGGTTGGTGTGCTATACTATGCCATCACCGCCGGCGGCTCGACGCAGACCGATACGATTATTGCGGGCGTGTTTAGTCTCGCCTGGCTGGTCATCGGCTTCGGCTATCTGTATATTCAGAAATTGACGAAAGGAGTACCCATTCTGCATCCTGAGGACTACAAAGAGAGACGCGGAGTGACTGCGGTCGAAGTGAGTGCCGGAAAGTAAAGAAAGAACTCTTCCCCGTTACTCCTTGTCGCTCTGCTGCCCGCGTCATGCATCACATGGCATCCAACGGTGGATGTCATGTGGTGTTGCGTTCACGAATAATCGTCTAAAATGTCTCTAGTGGATATGTTTACTGTGTGCTATACTAGAGGCTTAGAGGGTTGTTGTCTCTTTATGAGACTAGTTCGCAGGATGTAATGACGATTACATACGCACCAGGGGCGCGCATCGATCACTACGAGATCATTAAAATGCTTGGTCACGGCGGCATGAGCCGTGTCTATCTTGCTCGTGATGTTAATAATCAGCAGCAGGTTGTGCTTAAATTTGTCAATGATGATCTCATTGGTAATATCGCCGTCTATGAGCGTTATAAACGCGAGTCGGAGATCGGTAGCCGCATTAACCATCCTTACATTCAGCAGATGCTCAATACCGATGAGGAGCGTAGCGATCAATACCTGGTAATGGAGTATATTCAGGGTCGCACACTCCGCTCTGTGTTAGAGGACTACGCGCCCAATCCCATGCCGGTCGATGAGGCGTTACGTATTATTCTCCAGGTTTGCGATGCACTGGCCTACTGTCACGAGCATGGCGTTCTGCACCGCGATATTAAGCCGGAGAACATTATGCTACAGGATGATGGTCACATTAAGATCATCGATTTCGGTGTGGCGCTGCTAGAGGGTGCGCGTCGCGTGACCTGGCGCGGCCTCACCGGTACTGTCGGCACCCCCGATTATATGTCGCCAGAACAATTGAAAGGTGAGCGTGGCACTGCCGCCTCCGATATCTATTCGGTCGGCATTATCCTCTACGAAATGTTATGTGGACGCACGCCCTTTGACGGCGAGAACGTCTTCGCCATTATGAATCAGCACGTCTCACAAGACCCCCCCTCTATCCTCGACTGTAACCCCAATCTCTCGCAGGAACTGGCAACCGTAGTGATGAAAGCTATCCGCCGCGATCCCCAAAAACGCTATAAGACCATGCGCGAGATGCTGAATGATTTGAACCACCTGGAGCAGGTGAAGGCCGTGCCTTACCATCCCGATAAGCCCCAGGCCAACAACCTGATGCAGCAGTTTCGCCTGGCCGCCATCATCATCGTGATCATCCTGCTCGCCGTCATCGCCCTCGGTGTGCTGGCCCAGACTGTTCACAACTTGCATTAAACATTCTGATACATATTTCCTGGTGCGCGCTTTGTGACCGTGCTGGCTAAAGCACTGAAAGAGCAACCCGAACAACTCACCTTTTTAGCCGCCCCCATTTGCCTCTTTTAATCCATCCCTACAGAACCTTTGCACAGTCATAGCCTATACGATGCTTGTGAGAATGGTTACTTTTCACACTGCCAACCCTTGTTTATGTAAAGAGGGCTATGGTATACTCTGCACACAGGTAATGTAGCCCTTCCCAGGTGAACGAACATTGCTGTTCTTCCAGGTTCGATGCTGTTCCACTTTGCGCTCATTGCGTTCTTTCGTCCACTCAGTTTGACCCGTGGTGGGTCGTACTCATGCCGGTAGGTGGCTATATGGCTGGCTAGGGCCATAAGTTCCTACCATCTCGATGAATTCGATCATCGCTGTTTGATGACCGAAATCGCTTAGAGGCTCCAATGGCGGTGCCGTCGGCATTGAGCAGACTGTCTTTTTTTGGGAGAGCAACACATGTACACTATGCACAATCGCAACTCTGCCACCCTCGCATCCGACTGTGTCCAGAATTTCCCTCTTTACGATGCTCGTTGGGAACACGACGCCTGTGGTACCGGTTTTCTGGCTCACATCTCCGGTGAGGCAAGCCACGCTCTCGTGCAGCAGGCCCTCGAAGCTCTGGCGCGTCTGACTCATCGCGGCGCGCAAGACGCCGATGCCGAGACCAACGATGGCGCTGGTATCCTGACGCAGCTCCCTCGCGCGCTGTTTGGCGAGGTTTTGCAGCAGCAGGGACTCTCGTTACCCGACCTGGCCGACCTGGGCGTTGGTATGCTTTTCCTTCCCTCACAAGACGACGCCCCCGAAGCCTACTGGGCCAGCCGCCGTCTCTTTGAGCATGCTATCGCGGATGCCGGTTTGACCTTGCTCACCTGGCGTACCCCACCCATTGATTACTCCGTGCTTGGCACACGAGCGCGGCAGACGGCCCCGACCATTCAGCAGGTGTTCCTGGCGCGTCCGGCGCACGTATCCCTTGAGCAGTACGAGCGCGATCTTTACTATGTCCGCCGCCGCGCCGAGCGACTCTGGCGCGAGGCACAGCTTTTCGATTGTTATGTCGCATCCCTTTCTTCGCGCACTATCGTCTATAAAGGATTGCTGGCCCCCAATCAACTCGCTCGCTTCTATCTTGATCTTGCCGATCCCCGCTACACTTCCGCTATCGCCGTCTTCCATCAGCGTTACAGCACCAACACCTTCCCAGCCTGGCCCCTGGCACAGCCGATGCGCATGCTGGCGCACAATGGCGAAATCAATACCATTCAAGGCAACCGCAACTGGATGCTGGCACGCGAGGGCAGCATGGCCTCGCCACTCTGGGGCGAGCGCATCCATGATCTCCTGCCCGTCATTCAAGAAAGCAGCAGCGATTCCGGTCAGCTTGATAACGCGCTGGAACTGCTGGCGCAGTCGGGCCGCGATCTCCTGCATAGTATGCAGATGTTGATTCCGCCCGCCTGGGAGCAGGATGTCGAGATGGACGAAGCGCAACGAGCCTGGTGCGAGTACCATGCCGGTCTGATCGAACCCTGGGATGGCCCTGCTGCCCTGGTCTTTAGCGATGGCAACGTGGTTGGGGCCGCGCTCGACCGCAACGGACTACGACCGGCCCGCTATATGCTGACCGCCGGTGGGCTGTTCGTGCTGGCCTCTGAAGCCGGTGTCGTCTCCTGCCCGCCGCATGAAATTATCGAAAATGGACGTCTGGGTCCCGGCCAGATGGTGGCCATCGATGTCGTACAGCATCGCGTGCTGCGCGACCACGAGATCAAAGAGATGCTGGCACACAAGCAACCGTATGGACGCTGGCTGGAAGATCACCTGCTGCGCCTGACCGAACTGGTTGACGTGGATGAGGCGCTCAAGGTACCGGAAAGCTTCAATCCTGAGACGCTTTTCACGCGCCAGCAACTGTTCGGCTTTACGCATGAAGATGGTGAAATGGTGCTGCGTCCCATGCTGCAAGACAACAAAGAGCCGGTGTGGAGCATGGGTGATGACGCGCCCCTGGCAGTTCTGTCGCAATTACCGCGCTCGTTCTCCGACCATTTCCATCAGCGTTTCGCGCAGGTGACAAATCCCCCCATCGACCCATTGCGAGAACGCATCGTGATGTCGCTGGAATCCTACATGGGACGCAGCCAGAGCCTGCTCACCGAGTCGCCTTTGCACGCCAAACTGTTGCATCTGAAGACGCCTGTTCTGACAGAAATACAGCTTGAGCGATTGCGCGAGATCAATACTCACTACTTCCAGACGCGGACGCTCAGCACTACCTTTGCGGTCGCCGATGGTGTCAACGCGCTGGAAAATGCGCTGGATGCGCTAGAGGTTGCTGCTGTTGAGGCCGTGACTAACGGAGCCACGCTGCTGATTCTGAGCGATAAAGATGCCACGCTGGAGCGTGCGCCCATGCCCATGCTGATCGCTGTTGGTGCGGTGCATCGCGCTCTCATCCGCAGTGGACAGCGTATGAATACCTCGCTGATCTGTGAAACAGGTACGGCCTGGGATATTCACCAGGTAGCGCTGCTGCTCGGCTATGGCGCTGAGGCGGTAGTGCCGTTCCTGGCGCTGGAGAGCGTGCGCGCGCTGGCTGGAGAGCGCAAGCTGGAGCAATTGACACGTGAGGGCGCGGTCGAGCGTTATATTCATGTGCTGGAAGAGGGCCTGTGCAAGATCATGGCGCGCATGGGCATCTCGACCATCCGCAATATCATCGGCGCTGGCCAGTTCGAGGTGTTGGGGCTGGAGACAGCCTTTGCGGCTCGCTGCTTTAGCGGCTCACCCGTCCATCCCGGCACGCTGACCTACGCAGATGTCGCGGAACAGATTATCAAGCACTGCCAGAGCTTGCAGCAATCGGCCCATGCCGACGAGACACCGGCCCATCGCCGCAAACTGACCGACCTGGGGCGCTTCCGCTTTCGCCGCGATGCCGAGTATCATGCCTTCAATCCACTGATTGTGCGCGCGCTGCAAAAGGCGGCCCGCACGGGTAGTAAAGAGGACTATCAACAGTTCACCTCGCTGGTCTATCAGCGTCCGCCTACAGCGGTGCGTGATCTGCTTAGCTTCAAGGCCACCACGCCTGTGCCGCTGGACGAGGTAGAGCCGATGGAGTCGATTCGTGAGCGTTTCGTGATCGCAGCCATGTCGCTCGGTGCGCTCAGCCCGGAGACGCACAAAACCATTGCGGCGGCTATGAACAGCATCGGTGGTCGTAATAATACCGGCGAGGGTGGCGAAGACCCGAACTGGTATCATGAGACGATGGATGGCTACGAGGTCAGCAGCAAGATCAAGCAGGTGGCCTCCGGTCGCTTTGGTGTCACGGCTGAGTATCTGGTGCGCGCGCAGGAGATCGAGATCAAGATGGCGCAAGGCTCCAAGCCCGGCGAGGGTGGGCAGTTGCCACCGATCAAGGTCACGCCCTTCATCGCGCGCTTGCGCCATACCTCACCGGGCGTCTCGCTGATCTCGCCGCCGCCACATCACGATATCTATAGCATTGAAGACATCGCGCAGTTGATCTATGACCTGCACCGCATCAACCCGCAGGCGAAGGTTGGTGTCAAGCTGGTTTCCAGCATTGGCGTCGGCACCATCGCCGCCGGTGTGGCGAAGGCACATGCCGATTACGTATTGATTAGTGGCCATGACGGCGGCACGGGTGCCTCGCCACTGCAATCGATCAAGCACGCCGGTATGCCCTGGGAGCGCGGCCTCTCTGAGACGCAACAGGTGCTGGTCAAAAATGGCCTGCGTTCGCGCGTCAAGGTGCGCGTCGATGGCGGCTTTAAGACGGGGCGCGACGTCATCATCGGAGCTATGCTTGGTGCAGAGGAGTTCGGCTTTGGCACTGCGGCGCTGGTCTCGCTCGGCTGTGACATGGCGCGTCAGTGTCACCTCAACACCTGTCCGGCGGGCATTGCCACGCAGCGCGAGGACCTGCGCGCCAAATTCACTGGTCGCCCACAATTCCTGATTAACTATCTGACGCTGGTGGCCGAAGAGGTGCGCGAATGGATGGCGCAACTCGGCTTCCGTCGCCTCGATGATCTGATCGGGCGTGCCGACCTGCTGACATGTCCCGCAGACGCCAGCATCGACCTCAAATCCATGCTCGTTGCGTTGCCCTATCATTTTGTGCCGGGTGCGCATCGCTCGGTGCCCTCGGCCCCTGTCGCCGAGCAACTGCTGGTCGAGACAGAGGAAGCGCTGGCGGGTGAGCGCAGCGTGCTGACGCAGCACGTCATTCACAACGATGATCGTTCGGTTGGCGTGAGTCTGGCCGGTGAGATTGCGCGCCGTTATGGTAACAAGGGCCTGCCAGGGGTCAGTATCACCTGTACCTTCCAGGGTTCTGCCGGTCAGAGCTTTGGGGCCTTCTGTGTCCCTGGTCTGCGCCTGATCCTGAGCGGCGAGGCCAACGACTATGTTGGCAAGGGCATGACCGGCGGCCAGATCGTCATTGCGCCACCGGCTGATGCCCACTTTTCTTCGCATGAGAATACCATCGTGGGCAACACCGTTCTCTATGGTGCCACCGGTGGCCAACTCTTCGTGGCCGGACGGGCGGGCGAACGCTTCGCCGTGCGCAATAGCGGCGCGCTGGCCGTAGTGGAAGGCGTTGGCGATCACTGCTGTGAGTATATGACCGCTGGTCTGGTGGCGGTACTGGGCGAGACCGGGCGCAACTTCGGAGCCGGTATGTCCTCTGGCGTAGCCTATGTGCTGGACGAGCAGGGCATATTCCCGTTGCGCTGCAATACCGAACTGGTTAGCCTGCAACGTATTGACGATGCTGGCGAGCTAGCAGCCTTGAGTACCATCATCGGCTGGCACGCGCGCAAGACGCGCAGCAAACGGGCCTCGTACATCCTGGACAACTGGGAGCATATGCGCCATCTCTTCTGGCGCGTCCAGCCTAAAGGATGCACCACCACCGCCCGCGACTTCGTGCATATCGGCGAGTACGACAGCGCCGTCAGAGGTGCCTCGCACTCTTAAGGCAGTAAGACGAACGAGGATAATGTTTGTGGTACACGCTATGCCACAAACATTATCCTCTTTTTTCTACTCCTCGCTTAACATGGTTGTGCGCCACAAGATTTTTTGAAAACGAGAGAGATGGTCGCCCAACGCCTCAGGTGGGTAGTGTTGTCTCATCTTTTCTATGGCCTGCGTGAGCATAGGGACGGTGACGCCACGCATTTGGATACTCTATTGCCCATCGGCTACCGCCGTCAAAGGCAGGCTACGCAATGCTACCTATTATCCTGATACAGCGAATATTGCCAAAAGCGGAAACGAAATGTGCTGAGAAGGAGGAATGGTTTTATTTAATGGGGGTGTGGCGGGGTTTTTGGGGGCTGTGCTTTTGGTGCGGGCGAGAGCGCAACATTGCTCTTGTCATACGTCACAGGTTTTGCTAGAATCGCAAGGGGAGTTCTAACGTTTTCCCCTTTTTCTTATCACCCGTTCATGCTGTGTCTGTACGATACCGTGCCACGGATGATACCCATGATACAATAGAACTGAAGAAACCGATAGGATGTAATCTTTCTCCGCTTCCTGGCGACTGAAATTACCATCCAACATCAATCGGAGGTATGTTTTTATGATCCTGGCCACCATTTTATTCTGGGTCTTTGCGGTGATCCTGGTCGGGGCGGCGCTGCTGGTGGTGGGCCTGCGCAATATCGTTCATAGTGCGATTGCACTGGTGCTGGTATTTGCGATGGCGGCGGGTGTCTATCTCCTGCTCGACGCCGAATTTATCGCTATCGTACAGATTCTCATCTATGCTGGTGCGGTAACGATCCTCATTCTTTTTGCACTGATGTTGACCCGCATCACCGGGCAACCCACGACCAATCCCTCTAACAGACTCTGGCCGGTCGCCTTCATTATCAGCGCCCTGGTTGGCCTGTGCATCGTTCTCGCAATCATGCTCAGCCCGCACGCGGTCAGTGACGTGAGCAATGGAGCCAGCCAGTTGCCTGCGAACATCAATAATGTGGCGCGCATCGGTCAACTCCTGTATAGTCCCAGCGCGTACAGCTATGTCTTACCCTTTGAAATTGCGTCGGTTGTGTTGCTGGTGGCGATTATCGGAGCCATTGTGATTGCCAGAGAGGAGTAGGGGTTTATGGGTCTAACGCTGTATCATTTTCTTATTCTCGGCGCGGTGCTGTTCTGCATCGGTTTGTATGGTGCTATCGCCAAGCGCAATGCTATCGCAGTCTTGATGGGCATTGAGATTATGCTCAATGCTGTCAACGTGACGCTGGTGGGCTTCTCGTTCTTTAACACAGTGAAGCCATATGCAACCTATCTGACAGGCCAGATTTTCGCTATTTTCATTATCACTGTAGCGGCGGCGGAGGCAGCGGTGGCGCTGGCAATGGTGATCGCTATCTATCGCAAGCGCAACACAGTGGATGTTAGCGAGATCAATATGATGAAGTGGTGAGTATAATGGGTTTGTATGAATATTCATGGATTGTTCTCTTCGCCCCACTGCTCTCCTTCGTGGTGATTATCTTCGGCACCCGTGTGGGCGATATGCTGAGTCGCCCGCGCGTGGCGGTGGCAACTACCCACGCGGAGGAGCATGCCGTTGAGACTCACGGTACACACGGCGAGGACCATGGCCAGCACGGCGAAGACGATGACGATGACCCCAAAGTGCCACAACTCACACAATGGGCCGTCGTCAGTGGCTATGTGGGCATTGCCATTATGGCGATTGCCGCCATCTATTCCTGGATTTTGCTCTTCTATTCTGCTTTCGTTCCCTCTTCGATGCCGGCCAATGGACTAAACGATATCTTCTCGTATAACTGGTTCAATCAAGGAGCGACAGGCAGCTATGTGATTGCGTTCCATATCGACCATCTGGCGATTGCTATGCTGGTGGTGGTCACGACGATTTCGCTGCTGGTGAATATCTACTCACAGGGCTACATGGAGAACTCGGCAGGCTATGCGCGTTTCTATGCCTACCTCTCGTTATTCGCCTTCTCCATGCTAGTGATCGTCTTCGCACAAAACTTCCTGGTGATCTTCATCGGCTGGGAACTGGTCGGCCTTAGCTCATACCTGCTGATCGGTTTCTGGATCAACAAGCGCGCAAAGCCGGAGGAACAGCGACCGTCACCGGCCACCGCCTCGATGCAGGCGTTTGTGATGAACCGCATTGGCGATGTTGGCTTTATCATCGGCATTATGATTCTCTTCGCCAATACCGGTACCTTCGACTTTCAGAAGCTGGCCGTCGATGTGACGCACATGGATAAAACGGTGCTGACCATCGCCATGATCTTGATCTTCTGCGGCGCTATCGGTAAATCGGCGCAATTCCCGCTGCATAGCTGGTTGCCGTCGGCGATGGAAGGCCCGACGCCGGTCAGCGCACTGATCCATGCGGCAACAATGGTGGCGGCCGGTGTCTACATGGTAGCGCGTGTCTTCCCGCTCTACCTGGTAGCGTTTCCGGCGGCGTTCCTGGTCGTGGCCTGGGTCGGTGGATTCACGGCGCTCTTTGCCGCGACTATCGCACTGGTACAATCGGACTTCAAGCGCGTGCTGGCCTTCTCGACGATTAGCCAGTTGGGCTATATGTTCGTCGGCCTGGGAGTGGGAGGCGCTGAGTATGGCCCTGGCCCTGGTATGTTCCACCTGTTCACGCATGCCTTCTTCAAGGCGCTACTCTTTCTGTGCGCCGGTAGCGTGCTGCATGGTCTCCATCACGCCACCCATCGTGAGGTGCAGGATATGCGTCAGATGGGAGGTCTGGCAACACGTATGCCGATCACGGCCATCACCTTCCTCATTGCCACCTGTGCCATCTCCGGTGTGCCTCTCTTCGCTGGCTTCTTCAGTAAAGATACCATTATCGGTCTGACGCTGGAACGCGGCAATTGGGGACTCTACATCATCACACTCTTCACCGCCGGCCTGACGGCCTTCTACATGCTGCGCGCCTATATCCTGGCGTTCGGCGGTACCGATGGCAAATTCGGGGGCCTGTGGGGCGGCACCTATCGCGGTGAGGGTGAGCCGCACGAATCGCCGCCAACGATGACGATCCCATTGATCGTGCTGGCTATTGCCTCGGTCGTTGCCGGTTACTGGTTCGGCTTCTTCGACTATCTTCATCCGGGCGCACCAGCACTTTCCTTCGGCAGCATCTTCAGTGATGGTCTGACCTATATTGGGATCGTGACCGCCGTTGTCGGGCTGGTTGTGGCCTATGTCATGTACGCGCGCGTCGATGGCGCAAAGCTACATGCTGCGGTTGAGAATAACGCAGTCTTGCGTACCGCACATCGCATTTTGTACAACCGGTACTATCTGGATACGCTCTATGACTGGATTGCCCGTTATCTGGTGCTGGGCCTGGCGCATATTGCGCAGGCGTTCGACGCCTACGTGGTGGACGGCATCGTCAACGGTGTAGCAAGTTTCGTGATGTTCCTGGGCCGCGATGTGCGCCGTACCGAAACCGGTCGTGTGCAGTCGTACATGATTGGCTTCTTCGGCGGTGTCGCTGTGCTGGCGGCAGTAGTTTTTGTGCTGGTCACTTATGTGCGGTAGGGACCGATTTATCGCGTCCGAAAGGATAAACAGATGACGATATTCGCAAGCGATCTTACCTGGATTATCCTGCTGCCACTGATCGGCGGATTACTGCTACTGGCAGCACCCGTAAAAGCTGCACGCTGGATCGCGCTGGTCTTTAGCGCGGCCACCTTCGTGCTTTCACTCATAATCTTTTTCAGGATTCTGGCCAATGGTGGCTTCGGGGCCTTTGGCAACCTGCAACACCTGCCCGACTCGATTGACCTGGCTTGGATCAACTTGCCGGTAGGGGCAATTCATTTCAAAATCGACTACTTCCTGGGCGTAGATGGCCTGAGCCTGCCTCTGGTGGTGCTGAATGCGCTGCTGACGACGCTGGCGATTATCGGCGGCTGGGAAAAAGAGCATGTCAAGCAGTACATGTCGCTGATCCTGCTGCTGGAAGCTGGCGTGATGGGCGTCTTTATGGCGCTGGACATGTTCCTCTTCTTCCTGTTCTGGGAAGTCGAATTGCCGATGATGTTCCTGCTCATTGGCATCTGGGGCAATCCGCACGAGAAGCACGGCATGCCCGGTCGCATCTATTCAGCCTGGAAGTTCCTGCTCTACACCTTCTTCGGCAGCGTCTTCATGCTGGCCGGTATCTTCCTGCTGTACTTTATCGAGGGCGGACACACTGCCAGCATGCCGTATTTCGCGGCGCACCAGGTTGGCGGAACGGTGATGCTCGGCGGCCTGGCGGTGAGCGCGCAGTTGTTGATCTTCCTGTTGATCTTCGTGGCCTTCGCCGTTAAGATACCGATGTTCCCATTCCACACATGGCTACCGGATGCGCACACGGACGCGCCAACAGAGGTGAGCGTGATTCTGGCTGGCGTGCTGCTTAAGATGGGCGGCTATGGTCTGATTCGTATCTGTCTGACACTTCTGCCGCTCGGTGTGCATGCGTTCGTCGGCCCGCTGGCGGTCTTCGCGGTCATCAATATCATCTACGGTGCCCTGGTCTGTCTGGTGCAGACAGACATGAAGCGGCTGATTGCCTATTCCAGCGTGAGCCATATGGGAATAGTGTTGCTCGGTGTGGCGGCAGCGGCAAGCGGAGGCAGTCTGGCCTTCCGCACGGCGGCGCTGACCGGTGCAACCGTCCAGCTTTTCAGTCACGGCATCATCTCCGGTCTGCTCTTCTTCTGCGTCGGCGTCATTTACGATCACGCCCATACGCGCGAAATCGCGGTCTTCGGTGGCGTGGCGAAGCGCATGCCAATGCTGGCAACGCTTTTTACGTTCGCGGCACTGGCCTCGCTCGGCCTGCCCGGTCTGGCCGGTTTCGTGGCAGAGTACATGACCTTTACGTCCAGCTTTAACGAGTTGCCGGTCATCACGATCATCTCGGTCTTTACGATGATCCTGACGGCAGCCTACCTGCTGTGGATGATTAAGCGCGTCTTCTTCGGCCCGTTCAATACGAAGTGGGATTGGTTGCCAGACGCAAACTTGCGCGAGATGATTCCGCTCTACGCGCTGGCCGCAGTTATCATTTTCGTGGGTGTCTATCCTGAGCCTTTTATCAATACTATCGGTCCTAGCTTGAGCCATATCATGAGTACGCTGAATACGGCTCTGGCGCTAGTGCATTAGGAGAGATGGAGGGAAGAATACTATGGGACTCTCTGCAACGGATCTCTACCTGCTCTCGCCGGAGCTGAGCCTGACTATCCTGGCTCTGGTGGTGATGATCCTCGATCTGTTTGTACACCGCCGCCTCGTGACGGTGGCGGTGGCCCTTATCGGTCTGATCGTCCCACTGGCTCTGCTGATTACGCAGGCAACAACTCTAAATTTTGCTGTGCCGCATCGTGCCTTCTACGGCATGCTGACGGTTGACCCCTATGCCATTTTCTTCGGCATCGTCTTTGTGCTGATCGCGGCGGTAATCATACTCTCCTCTTATGATTATATGAACCGCTACGTGAAGTCTGAGGGCGAATTTTATACGTTGCTGCTCTTCTCCGTCACGGGCATGATGTTCATGGCGAGTACGACCGAACTGATCTCGATCTATATCTCGCTGGAACTGGCGAGCATTCCGCTCTACGTGATGGCGGGCCTGTTGCGCACCAGCCAGAAGTCGGCAGAGGCAGCAGTGAAATATGTGCTGCTGGGTGCAATGTCTTCTGCCATTCTGCTCTACGGCTTCGCGCTACTCTACGGCCTGACCGGCACGACCGACCTGGCCGGTATTGCCAATGCGATTAAAACAGGTGTGCAGAACGGCAATGCCATGGAACTGGTGGCCTGTGTACTGATTCTGGCCGGTTTCGGCTTCAAGATTTCGGCAGTACCATTCCACATGTGGGCACCGGACATCTACGAGGGCGCGCCCACTCCGGCAACGGCCTTCTTCTCGGTCGGCTCTAAAGCGGCAGGTTTTGCCGCCCTGATTCGCGTCTTCATCGACGGCGGTCTCGGCCAGGTCAATCTGACCTCGCTGGTGGTAATCTTCGCGGTTGTAGCGGTGCTGACGATGACGCTGGGCAACCTGGTGGCGGCTGTGCAGTCGAACGTGAAGCGCATGATGGCCTACTCCAGTATCGCGCAGGCGGGCTACATCCTGGTCGGCTTTATCGTTAGCCTGGCGACGCACAACCCCGCCGGTAACGCTACCGTGCTGTTCTTTATCCTGGTCTATGT
>Ga0078972_1000809_pt1:62500-127976 | contig 127976 bp, 92 predicted proteins | sample YelNatPaOPGAMG01_FD_67568 | JGI IMG/M metagenome (GOLD analysis project Ga0078972, IMG submission 67568) | Hot spring thermophilic microbial communities from Obsidian Pool, Yellowstone National Park, USA - OP-RAMG-01 (SPADES assembly) (version 2) | ecosystem: Environmental >...
CGCGCAACTGGTTTTACGTTTATTTAAAGAGGATCATCCACACTGGCAGGATGATTGCGTGCCGGTTGAGCAGATTGCGGACTGGCTGGGTCTGGACATCGCCTGCTTTATGCCCGGCGACCATCCCGACGGCACATATGGTTTTATCGATCCCGATCAGGATGAACACCTGATCTGGCTGTGTCAGGGCTTGCCGGAGTCGCTGCATCGTTTTACGCTGGCGCATGAACTGGGACATGCCATCCTGCACTGTCGCGGCAACGAGGCCATTGAACCGCTTCAGATTGAGTTGGGGCTGACGCTACCTGCTGCTGATATCGATATCGTGCATAGGAAGCGCAGCCTGTTGCCGACGCGCGACGACCCCTGTTCCGTGCGCGACATTCAGGATGATCTGGCAACTGATGCGGAGCAGGCATATGTGCAGGAATGGCTCGGTCGCGCACACGCCTATGACCCGCGCAGTCAGCACGAACTGGCCGCCAATGCCTTCGCAGCGGAGTTGCTGATGCCGCGTGAGCGTATCTGCGCGCTCTATCTCCAGGCCCTGGTGCCCCCGCAGCAACTGGCGGAACACTTCGTCGTCTCGCAGGCCGCGCTACTCAATCGTCTGACCTCACTCTTCACCTCGCCCACTGTCGGAAACACTGTAGCGCGTCCACAAGCTGCTACAGGCGTGAACGCGACAACAGTATCAAAGAAGCATTACGACGAATTTCAGCGCGCGGCTATCGAAGCCCCGACACCAGCGCTCGTGATCGCAGGCCCCGGTAGCGGCAAGACCAGTACGCTCATCGGGCGCGTGGAATATTTAGTTCAGACGCTGCATGTCGCACCTGCCCACATTCTGGCCTTGACCTTCTCACGCAAGGCAGCTCAAGAGATGGAAGAGCGGCTTCAGGCACTATTGCCTGGGCAGCAGTTGCCGTATGTCTGCACCTTTCACGCCTTCTGTGCCGACCTGTTGCGGCAGTATGGCGATCTGGTTGGCCTGCGCGCGGATTTTACGCTGGTTGACGAGGCCGAGGGCTATAGTACGTTGCTGCGCATCTCAGCCCGCCTGTCCTTGCGCCATTATCAGCATCTCGTTGTGCCCACGCTCCACTTTGCCGATATGCTCAAGGCCATCTCGCGGGCAAAGGATGAACTGGTGTCGCCGGAAACTTACGCGCAATTGGCCAGAGCAATGGTAGTAAAGGCGCAGCGAATGCCAGAGGGAGAGAAACGTGAGGCGCAGCTTGAGCAGGCTGAACGCGCACTGGAGATTGCTGAGGTATACCGGCTTTACGAAGAAGCGCTGGCGCAGCGTGGTGATACCGATTTTGGTGGCCTGCTCGTGCTGGCAGTGCGATTACTGGAAGAACATCCTGAACTGCTGCAAGAACAGCAGCAGATATATCAGCATATTTTAGTGGACGAGTTTCAGGATATGAATCGCGCCAGCGGCGTGCTGTTGCGCATGCTGGCCGGAGAGGCGCGCAATGTGTGGGTAGTGGGTGATCCGAATCAGGCCATCTATGGATTCAGAGGTGCTTCCCCGGCCAATATCGGCAAATTTAGCGAGGACTTCCCTGGAGCAACGATCCTACCACTGAGCCGAAACTATCGTTCGCGTCCCGATCTGGTTGAGATTGCCGAAGCCTTTCGCTGCCGCGTGCTTGAGCCAGATGATGTCCCCAGCAAAAATCAGCCAGTACGTTTGCCTGTGACGGAAACCTGTGTCACGCTAGCCAGTGCGCCTGACGAGGTCTGCGAGATTACCGGTATTCTGCACGATATCCAGGCCAGGCTGAGGCAGGGTTATACCTACAAAGATATGGCGATTCTGTGCCGCACGCGCACGCAGGTGCAGAGAATCAGCCGCGCCCTCATGAGTAACGGCATTCCTGTGGTCGAACATGGGGGGCTGCTAGAGCAGTCACATGTGAAGGATGTGCTGTCTATTGTACTGCTGCACGCGGATAGCAGTGGGATGGGCCTGCTGCGCGCCGCTCGTGTGTCCGAACACGCGCTGAGCCGCCAGGATGTCGAGGCTTTCTTGCTTGCCGCCCACGCGCAGCATACCTCGCCACTGGAACTGCTGCGGCGCGAAGAGATTCCGGCCACAGTGAGCGTCGAGGGACAGCGAGCGTTACATCGCCTGAGCGAGATACTGCGCGTTACCGCAACCGTCGGCGGCATGTGGTCACTGCTAGCCCGGTATCTCTTTATCGAGACAGCGCTGGTACGCTCACTGCTGATGGCTGAGGATGCCGGTGAAGTTTCCACCACCGCTATAGCAAGGGCGCACCTGGGCGACTACATGGCGCTGCTGGCGCTGGCCCGCCATTATGACCAGCAATATCTGGCGCGTAGCATGGTCGATAGCAACGAAGTTGCAATGCGAGAAAAGGCATTGTCAGGGCCACAGCATCTGATGGAGAGCGCGAAAGGTTTTCTGGAATATCTCAGTCTGCTGATAACTCTACGTCAGGATAGCGGTGAACGTACTCAGAACGGCGATGAGCAGGAGGAGGCAGCGAACGCGCTGCGGGTGATGACGGTTCACGGCAGCAAGGGGCTTGAATTTCCTATAGTCTATCTTCCTGGCCTGCTCAAAAATAGTTTTCCCATGCCGCACCGGCATGATCCCGTGCTGCCGCCGGAGGGCATGTTGCCGCCGGAGTGCGAAGGTGAGGCGGCGCACAGCAGTGGCGAAGCCTGCCTGTTCTATGTAGGAGCGACGCGCGCGCGTGATGCCTTGATTTTGAGCTATAGCGAGCGCAAGGGCAAAATAGGCGCAAAAGCCTCGCCCTATCTGGATGCTTTGCGTGCCGCTCTGCCAGCAGGGCGTGTGACGCAGGTACGTTGGGAGCAGGGTGTGGCACAGAATAGAGCCGATGAACCCGCTACGTTTTATCCACCGCTGGGCGAGGAGCTACTCAGGGTGATGAAGCCAGCTAAGGTAACAGCATCCGACCTGGAAGCCTATCTGCGCTGCCCACGTCAATATGCCTATGGTAGTATTTACCGCTTTACGTCGGCTGAGCATGGCTACCGGCTCTTCTGGCAAGCCACGCAGAAGACAATCGAGGAACTACAGCAGCGCGTACAGGCGAACAGGAAGGACGGACATGATGCATCGATCACGCCGGAAATGGTACGCAGCATGTATGCCAGACACTGGCAGGCTCTGGGTGGCGCGAATGCGCCCTTCGCGGCAATGTATGAGCAACATGGGCAGGAGGTCATGGAGACGGTGCGATGCGCGCTAAGTCAGCAAAGGGCGGAGTGGAAGTTGCAGCAGCGTTTTACGACGGAAGTGGCAGGGCGCACAGTGCAGGTTACAGTTGACCGCGTCGATCAGCCGACGCAGGAGGCTGCGCCGGTTCAGTTTGTGCGTGTGCGCTATGGCAGGCGTAAGAGTAAACCGGAGCCGGAATTGCGCGAAATGCTGTATACGCGGGCCTACCGTCAACAGCATCCAGGTCAGGAGGCTAACCTGGTGCAGCATAATTTGAGTACCGGCGAGAAAACGCCGCTAAAGCTCAGCGCGAAGAAAGAGCAGAGTCTCTACGAGGAGGCGGTGCAGGGCATGGAGGGGTTAGAGCGCGATGAATATCCCCCGATCCCGAAGGATAGTCGGAAGTGTCCCGAATGCCCGTATTTCTTCATCTGTCCCGCCTGAAGAAGCAGGGAATAGAGGTCAGAATTGTAATGTTCCTATTGGAGGGAAGGCAATTTATCCCGTCCGATAAATAGTGCCTGATGCGAAGGAGAACCGTGATGGCTATGGACGACACAGAAATCTTGCAACGTATTCGAGAACTGGTTGACGAAGAGCATAAGCTGTTGGAGCAACATGAGACAAGCGGCGATTTGACCGAGGATCAGCACGCACGCATGAAAGAGTTGGAAGTAAGTCTGGATCAGTGCTGGGATTTATTGCGCCAGCGTCGCGCCCGCCGTCATGCCGGTCTGAATCCAGATGAGGCGAAGGTACGTCCCCCCGATATTGTTGAACATTATCTACAGTAGGACAGAGATTTATCCTGTCCACTGAGACTTCTTATGAATGGGTGAGGAGGTGGAGAGGAAAAACAGGTGGTGGGGAGGGTTATTACCTCTCCACCTATCCGGCACCTTTACATCGCTCGTGGGGAAGGATGTATTGGCTTTATATAGTATGCCACATGTTGGCAAGATTTGTAATACTATATCCTCTTCAATAGCTTTATTTTTTAGCTGTTTTTCAATTAAAAACTGTAGAGACGAAACTGACGGAGAATCTATGGGAGAGAGTACATGCTAAAGGGAGGATAAGAGCCAATTTGGCATTGAGATGGCTATTTTTACAAATTTCTCCTCAAATGATGCTACGAAATCGATCTAAATAGCGTACACTATGCATAGGAGGCATTGCCAATACGCCGGGTGTCCCCATGCCCGGTGTTTCCCCCTGGTAATGCTTCTTTCCTTTTTGGGCAGAAATGCTACCAGTGTAACATGTCGTCTGTTCCCGGCACACGTTCATCCTGTTTATTTCCCCCCGGCCTCTGTCGCCATTCGCAGCGTACCACACCCTGGGCCAATAAGGCTAAAATGATGCTATTGTATTCATCAACGGTTAAGGTGCCGAAAGAGGCCAGCAATGCTTGCTGACGCAGGTCGGGCCAGCGACAGCGGCGCAGGGCCTGGCCCAGTTGCACAATACGTTGCGTGATGGTGGCGCGTTGTTCCTGTTGTCGTTCCGCGTCCTGTTGGACAAACCAATCCTCATTCAGCACTCCTCGATAGCTCTGGTGAGTGAGTGCGCGCCGATAGCGGCACAACACGTCATTCATGATGAGCAGGCTATCCTGGCGGCGCGTGGCGAAGAGCAAGGTATAGGGTGACTCAGCGAGTGTGGCGGGACGGGAGATGATGGGGAGCGCCAGCGACTGAACAGGAAACTGGAAGTGGCGCTGTATGGAGGTAACCAGCAACTCGGTCAGCCGGGCGATGACCTGTTGAAGCTGCTGGCTCTCTTCCTCTCCTGTTGGCAGACTTTTCCAGCGATCAGTGCGTAACAGGGCGGTAAGCGTGGTGGCCTGTTCTGGACGATGCTGTGCCTGTTGCAAGTGGTAGAGAAGCTGGCGATGGGGCAGCAGGAAGAGCAGTTCAGTCGGCACAGTGCGCTGATAGAGTGGTAGCAGTGTCTCGTAGTTCAAAAGGGTCTGGCCAAACGGATTGAGCAGGAAGATCGCGGGAGACTGTGCCAGTTCGTTTAAAAGCCACGCCGCGCTCTCTGCCCAGGTGGAGGCGATAATGCTACTCTCTTTGGGCAATATGTCCAACGGTGGAGTTGACCGTCTCTTGCTGCGGCGGGCATTGCTGAACAGGTAGCCGTAGAGGGTGATGGGGAGCGGCGATTGCGCGAGTTGTTGCGCCACTGCCAGCACCGGTTGCAGCGCGGGATGCTCCTGTGCCCTCTTATGATGTTTTGCGCGCGAGGTGTCGGTCGGGACAGGGGGCATGGTTGCTCTGGCAGGGCGGGGCAGCGCGCCGAGCGCATCGATCCAGTAGCAGCGTCGAAAGATGCGCGTGGTAGCCAGCGAATGACAATAGGCTACGACATATTCTTGCAACAGCCAGTGACGCAGTGAGGACAGCAGGGTCTGTTCCGTGAGACGACGTGGGTGAGCGTGCCCCACTGCGTTGTTGGGTGTGGGTCGTGTATTGTCGAGATCGGGCCATAGACTCATGCTGGCATTGTATCACAGGCGCGTTCTAAACCAGCATCTTTACTGCCTCCACTATCAAGCGATGTTCTTCGTGCTTAATGCGTTCGTGCAGCGTCTCTTCGGTATCGCCGGGCAAAATAGGAACCTCGGCGCGGAGCAGGACGGGGCCAGCATCGACCTCTGGCACAACGTAGTGGACGGTGCTGCCCGTTACTTTGAGGCCCGCGTCGAGTGCCTGTTGTACCACGTGCAGCCCACGCAAGGCCGGTATCTGCGTGCCGTCGCTGGTCGTGTAGGTCTTGCTGCTGCCATCATCGGGCAACAACGCTGGATGCAGGTTGATAATGCGCTGTGGGTAGCGGCACACGAAATCGGCACTGAAGAGGCGCAGCCAGCCTGCCAGCACGATCAGATCGATCTGGAAAACGTCGAGCAGCGCAATCAGCCTGCGCTCCGCTTCCTCGCGCGGTTTCCAGGGCAGGTAGAGTGCCGGTAGCTTGTGCTTGAGCGCACGCTGTAGGCCCTGTGCATCGGCTCGGTTGCTCACCACCAGCGCCAACTCAACATTCGGCAACTCTCCCTGCTCACAGGCATCAATCAATGCCTGAAGGTTGCTTCCACTGCCAGAGACGAGAACGGCGATGCGCAATGGGCGGGTAGGCGTATCTTGTGGCTGTCTATTCATACTTTCTGTCTTCTACAATTTTCTATACCGCTTGTAAGCCGCGTTTGGCGATGTCTTTGCGATAGTGCATGCCTTCAAAATGGATATATTTCGCCGCTTCATAGACGCGCTGTACGGCTTCTTGCAGGCTTGCCCCGCGCGCGACGACGCTGAGGACGCGCCCTCCGGCAGTGACGAGTCGGCCCTCTTTGAGCGCAGTGCCAGCGTGAAAGACGTGGACATTCTCCAGACGGTTGGCCTCCTCGATGCCGCTGATGGGGAAGCCCGATTGGTATTTTTCGGGATAGCCGCCGGAGGCGATGGAGAGGCTGACCGCGTAGCCGGGGTGCCAGAGCGTCTCAAGCTTGACTGGCATAGTTTCGGCGAAGTCCAGCACGTTCATCAAGTCTTCGCGCATAAGCAGCATAAATGCCTGTGTCTCCGGGTCGCCGAAGCGCGTATTGTGTTCCAGCACCATCGGGCCGCGTTCGGTGAGCATAATGTTGGAGTAGAGGACACCTGTGAAGTGAATACCGCGCTGTTTTAGCGCGCTGAGCGTGGCGGCGACGATATTGCGCCAGATATATGCCTCCTGCTCCTTCTCCACAAAAGGCAAGGGGGCGTAAACACCCATGCCACCGGTATTCAGGCCCTGATCGCCGTCGAGCGCGCGTTTGTGATCTTGCGAGAGGATCAGGGGCAGATAGTGTGTGCCATTGCAGATAGCTGTTGAGCCGATTTCATCGCCTTGCAGATAATCCTCGACTACTACAGCATCACCGGCAGCGCCAAAAATGCGGTCTACCATGATCTGCTGAATAGCTTTGCGCGCAGTGTCCATATCTAATGCAACGATAGCGCCTTTACCGGCGGCACTGCCATCTGCCTTGACTACGACGGGCGCGCCGTGCTCATCCAGGTAGGCCAGTGCATCTCTGGCTTGAGTGAAGGTACGGTGCTGCGCTGTCGGAATACCTGCCGCCGTCATAATCTCTTTGGCGAAGACCTTGCTGCCTTCGAGCGCGGCCCCGGCTTTGTCCGGTCCGAAGACGCGCAAGCCACGCTGGCGGAAATAGTCGCTGATGCCGTTAATCAGCGGGTCTTCGGGGCCGACGACGGTCAGGTCAACCTGGTGTTTCTCGGCGAAAGCGGCCAGTTCATCGAACTGACTGGTGGCAAGATGCAGGCACTCGGCATAGGGTAGCATACCGGGGTTGCCCGGTGCGGCATAGATATGGCTAACGCGACTGCTCTGTGCCAGCTTCCAGACCAGGGCATGTTCGCGCGCCCCCGAACCAATAACCAGTACACGCATGTTTCTTTCCCTCTTGCTGACAAGGCATTATTGACCCGTGCGCGCCATATCGCGGCGCAGCGGCGGGCGGATGATGTGCAGTTGCTCAGTTGGATTGAAAGGCCAGCCCGACTTCTCCATGCAGCCGTAGCAAAACTCGTTGTGTAGTACACGACGCGCGCTGACCTGGTCGAGCGCGCCATTCGGCTCGTTGACGGCATGAATGGCGCGGCCCAGGCCGGGGATGCTGAGGTAGCCCAGGCTATCGACACCGATATAGTCTGCAACCTCCTGCACAGTGCGGCCTGCGGCGATCAGTTCCTCCTCCTGCGGAATATCAATACCAAAGTAGCAGGGATGGCGCAAGGGCGGTGCGCTGGAACGCAGGTGAATCTCTTTTGCGCCTGCACGGCGCAGAGCCGCGACCAGGCGCTTCATGGTGTTGCCACGCACAATGGAGTCATCGACCACCACCAGACGTTTGCCCTCGATATGCGGGCGCACCAGGTTGAATTTCAGGTCTACCTCCATCTGGCGCAGGCGCTGATCGGGCTTGATGAACGAGCGATCACTATAGCGGTTCTTGATGATGGCCAGGCCAAAGGGCGTTTTGGATTCGGCGGCGTAGCCCAGCGCGGCGGGAATAGAGGAGTCCGGCACCGGCACGACCAGGTCGGCCTCGACAGGATGTTCACGGGCCAGTTCGCGGCCCAGCAACTCGCGCACGGTATAGATATAACGCCCGTTGACCTTGCTGGTAGCATCTGAGAAGTAGATATACTCGAAGACACAGAGCGATTGACGCGGGTGGCTAAAGAGTTTCTCCACGCGCATGCCCTGCTCATCGATGGTCACAAGTTCGCCGGGATGCACATCACATACGAAGTCTGCGCCGATACGCTCTAAGGCGCAGGACTCGGATGCGATAATCCAGCTATCGTCGATGCGCCCGACGCATAATGGGCGCATGCCCCAGGGGTCGCGTACTCCAAACAGCTTACCCTCGGCCATCATCACCAGGCTATAGGCCCCGCGCAGCAGGGGAAAAATGCTAATCAGGCGTTCGCGCAGTGACTCACCCTGCGCGTGCAATAGCAGGAGCGCGATGGCCTCGCTATCGGTGGTAGAAGAGAGAGCATCCTCCGGGAAGAGTGCGCGCAGAGCCGGGCCATTCACTAAATTGCCATTATGGGCGACAGCGATGGCCTCGTAGTGTTCGCTTTTGCCGCCGACGACAAAGGGGCCGGCGTTCTCCACACAACTGGAGCCGGTAGTGGAGTAGCGCACGTGACCGATGCCACAGCAAGAGGCGGGCAGGCCAGTACCGGTGTCGGAGAAGACCTCGCGTACCTTGCCCATGCCGACGCGATGCACGATATGTCCATCTCGGTCATAGACAGCCATCCCCGCGCTCTCCTGGCCGCGATGTTGCAGAGCGGTGAGCGCCAGGGTGAGATACTGGCGCACATCAATATTCCCCTTATTCTGTTGTGCATATATACCCACGATTCCGCAAGCATCGCGTAACCGTTCCATCTCTTTCTCCTCTTACATGAATAACGCTATCCCGTAGGGGCGTGATTCACCACGCCCTTTGATCGGATCGGCAGATTGATCGGATCAGCGGGTAAAAAGGGCGTGATTCATCACGCCCCTACGATGTGAACTGGGCGGTTAACCGGGCGACCAGGGCGTAGCGGTCGGCGATGGCTTGCAGGTCGGCCTCGGTCACGTTGGGCAGGTTGCGATAGACCTGTTTGTCCAGCATACGACTCTTGTCGCCGCCGGGCCAGAGCCGCCAGCTATCGTTGTCAATGACGTCGGCGACGAGCAGATGGCCCGCTGTATCACGCCCAAACTCAATCTTAAGATCGACCAGTGTAACATCTAATCTTGCCCACGCTTGCTCAAGCACGTTGAAAACCTTGTGGCCCATCTCGGCCATTTCGGCAATCTCCTTCGATGTGGCAATGCCCATGCTGGCGATCTCCTCGGCGGAGATTTGTGGGTCATGGCGCGCATCATCCTTCAGGAAGGTTTCGATCAACACTGGCTCGAAGCGCGTCCCCTCGCTGATCTCTGGATGGCGCTTGAGATAGGAGCCGGTGGCGAGACGACGTTGCACATGCTCGATGGGTAGCATGGTACAGCGGCGTACCAGCAATGTCACCTCGTCAATCTGTCGCACAAAATGTGTGTCGATACCAGCAGCATTCAGCAGACTAAAAACGTTGGCGGTGGTGATGGTACTCCAGCGCGACTTGCCCACCAGTTCGTTGCGCCGCATGCCATCGCCTGCCGTAATCTGATCCTTGCTGACCATGTAGGCCAGCGTATCATCTGCCGGACAGGCATAGATACGTTTGGTCTTGCCCTCTGCAAGCAAAGGGCCAAATGTCGGTTCATCTATAATCATTTTGTTTCTCCCCATTCCATACGCACCCCTTCGCCTTCGGTGATGTAGCCGACGGGGCATAGTTCGGGTAGTACGCTACGAGCTTCAAGCGCGCCTTTGGGTGTCAGCACGATGACCATGCCGATGCCCATGTTGAAGGTGCGATATAGTTCCTCGCGTGACAGGCGGCCAAGCCGGGCAAGCAGTTGGAAGAGCGGGGGCACCTTCCATTTATATGTTTCGATCACAGCTTGTAAACCTTGTGGAAGAATGCGCCCGACGTTGCCCTCAAAGCCGCCGCCCGTGATGTGTGCCAATCCTTTAATAAAACGTCCCCGATCAGCTAAGTAGGTGCGCAACTGTTCGATTTCGTGCAAGTAGCAGCGATGGGGTCGCAGCAGCGCATCTACCAGCGACTCGCCCAGTTCGGGGAAGACCGTCTCTAGTGGATAGGGAGCGAAGATACGGCGTGCCAGCGAATAGCCGTTGGTGTGCAGGCCGCTAGAGGGCAGGCCGAGCAGTACGTCGCCCGCGCGAATGGTCTGGCCCGTAATCATCTCGTCCTGCTCAACGACGCCGACGATGGTACCGGCCAGATCGAACGCGCCAGGGAGGTAGACGTCTGGCATCTCCGCCGTCTCACCGCCCAGCAGAGCACAATCGACCTTTTTGCAAGCATTGGCAACGCTACGCACGATCTGTGCGGCCTGCGCCGGTTCCAGCTTGCCCATTGCCAGATAGTCCATGAAGAAGAGGGGTTGCGCGCCCTGTGTCAGCAGGTCGTTGACGGAGTGATTGACGAGGTCGGCCCCGATACTATCGAAGCGTTGTGCCTGCGCCGCCAGCAGGGTTTTGGTGCCGACCCCATCGGTTGAGGCGACCAGCACGGGCTGGCGCATACGCTGCAAGCGTTTGAGGCTGAAAGCTCCTGCGAAGGCTCCCATGCCGGCCAGCACATCGCTGCCCTGTGTCGCGCGCACGGCGCTATACATCATGCGCTTGGCGCGGTCGGCAGCAGCGATATCCACGCCACTGACCGCGTAGGCTCTGGCCGTTTCCTCGGTGTGTTCCTCGTGTGGGAGGGCGTGATGAAGCACGCCCCTACGAGGGCCATGCGCGAGTTCACTGGCGTAGCGATAGGCATTCTGGAAGATCAGCAAACCATCGCCCTGACCTTGCAGGTTGCCCCGGCGCAGAGGATGTTGCAGCGCGTGAACGTAGCGTTCAGGATGTGGCATCAGGCCGAAGACGGTGCCCTGCGCATTGCACACGCCCGCAATATTGCCGGATGAGCCGTTGGGATTGGCGGGATAGCGCACCTCGCCGGGGGCCTGCTCACGGGGCGTTGTGTAGATCAACGGCATTTGTCCGCGCGCTTGCAGGTCGCTGATCTGGCCGGTGAAGACGAAACGCCCCTCTCCATGCGCCACCGGTAGTTCGATAGGCCGTTCAATACCCTGTGTAAAGATACAGGGGCTTGAGAGCGCGCTCAATGTAACCCAGCGGCATTCAAAGCGAGCCGAAGCGTTCTCTGTCAGACTGGCCAGCGGGCGCTCTTTGGGCGTCATGAATGACGCCCCTACGGATGATGTCGTGGGGGCGTCATTCATGACGCTCTCTTCTTGCGTATCCCCATACATTGTGCCGGGGAGCAGGCCGGCGCGCACCAGCACCTGGAAGCCGTTACAGATGCCCAGCACGGGGCGTCCCTCGTCAATGAAATGCTGCAATTGCGCACTGAGATGGATGGTCAGGTTTTTGGCGAGCAGCGTGCCCGCGCCCAGGTCATCGCCATAGGAGAAGCCACCGGGAATAACGAGCAGGTGATACTCAAGCAGACTATCGGGCGCTTTCAAAAGCTGGTTGATGTGTACGAGTTCCGCCTGGAAGCCGACCAGTTGACAGGCATGCGCCGTTTCACGATCACAGTTGATGCCGGGTGCGCGTAGGATCAACGCGCGGAGAGTAGCGTTCATGCCTGTTCCCCCTTCCATGCTTCTTGCAATTCCGTGATATGCATGTTGATTAATTCTTCTTCTCCGTCATGTACAATGAAGCGCGGGATAGTGCTGACGCGGCCAACAAAGATGACATCCTGCACGCCGTTGCTGCGCATATGGCGCTCGAATGTGCCGAACTGTTCGGGCGTGATCTCGACCAGGAAACGCGAGGCGGACTCGGAGAAAAGCCGCACGACATTGACGGCGTTCTGGGTGAGCGGCGCGTTAGTGGCCTGGATTTGATGTACATCAAGCTCGACACCGAGCATACTTGCCAGCGCCATCTCGGCAGCGGCGATGGCTAAACCGCCCTCGGAGAGATCGTGGCATGCCTGCACCATCCCCATGCGAATGGCTTCGCCTAGAGCCTTCATCAGCCTGTAAGCGCGCTGGATACGTACCTCTGGCACACTGGTATAGGGGATCAGACGCTCGAAAGAAGCCGGATCGATAATCTCAGCATAGTGTGAACCGGCCAGTTCGTTATTAGTCATGCCGATCTGATAGAGCAGATTGCCGGGCGTCTTGAGTGCCATATCGACCGTGTGTGCGGCGTCGTCGATGATTCCTACAGCGGAGATGACGAGCGTGGGAAGGACGGGAATACGCTGACCCTCGGCATGATACTCGTTGTTCAGGCTATCCTTGCCGGAGATGAACGGTGTGCGGAAGCCGATGGCGGCGTCATGACAACCTTTGGCGGCGCGCACCAGCAGGCCGAGTTGGTGTGCGTCGGTCGGGCTGCCCCAGCAGAAATTATCCAGAATGGCGGCGCGTGTGATGTCGCCCCCGACGGCGGTCAGGTTGCGCAAGGCCTCATCAACGGCATTGGTCGCCATGTGATAGGGGTCGATCTTGCCGTAGAGAGGGTTAACACCGTTGGAGAGAATGATGCCTGCGCGCGTACCCTCTGGCAGCATGGGTTGCAGCACGGCGGCATCGCCGGGGCCATTGCCCGCGCGTCCAACCAGCGGCTTGACGACAGTCGCGCCCTGTACCTCGTGGTCGTAGCGGCGCACCACCTGTTCTTTGGAACCGATAGTCGGATGACGCAAGAGCGCCAGTAGCGCTGGCCCCATTGAGGTCGAGAAGCTGTAGGTCATGTCGGTAACTGTTTCTATACTGCTCTCGCGCTGCGGCTGCGGCTCAGGTTGTATCCAGACGGCCTCAAGCGTGCGATTGGGCCGCCCATCGTGCAGGAAATCCATGCTCAGATCAGCTACTATCTCACTTTGATAGGTGACGGTAAGGCGGTGATCGTTGGTGAAGGTGCCCAGAATGCTGGCCTCAACCTCTTCAATCTGACATAGCTCTAAGAGTTCGTCGATATGTTCAGGTGGCACAGCCAGCACCATGCGCTCCTGTGCCTCGGACAGCCAGATTTCCCAGGGGGCCAGACCCTGGTATTTGAGCGGCGCGTGAGCTAATTCAACCTGCACGCCGGTTTCTGCGCCCATCTCGCCTATTGCTGAGGAGAAGCCGCCTGCGCCGCAATCGGTGATGGCATGATAGAGCAGCCGGTCACGCGCCTGCATAATCACGTCGGTGACTTTCTTCTCGGTAATCGGCGCGCCAATCTGCACGGCTGCACCCGCCTGTGCATTGATCTCGCTACTCATTTCGCCGGACGAGAAAGTCGCACCGTGAATGCCATCGCGGCCCGTGCGCCCACCCAGCACGACAACGCGATCACCGACCTGTACATGATTGGGGTGGCTTCCATGCGGCAACAGGCCCAGGCACCCACAGAAGACGAGCGGGTTATAGATGTAGCCCTGATGATAGAGAATAGCCCCATTCACCGTTGGAATGCCCATCTTGTTACCGTAATCACGCACACCGTTCACGACTCCACTGGCGATGCGGCGCGGTGGCAACACCCCGGCGGGTAGCGCGTCGGCTGAAATATCCTGCGGGCCAAAGCAGAGGATATCGGTGCAAGCGATAGGCTGCGCGGAGACGCCTACCACGTCGCGGATGACGCCGCCGACGCCCGTATTCGCCCCACCAAATGGCTCAATGGCAGAGGGATGGTTGTGTGTCTCGACTTTGAAGGCGACATCGTAATCGGCGGTAAAACGAATGATGCCCGCATTGTCGCTGAACGCTGAAACCAGCCAGTCGGGCCGAATGGCCTCGGTGGCGCGCATCAGGTAGGTTTTCAACAGGCTATTAATCGTCTCTCGTGTCAATTCCTGCCCTCTGCTATCGACCTCGCGGTAGTCGATGGTGGCCTTGAAGGTCTTATGCGAGCAATGCTCCGACCACGTTTGCGCCAGCGTCTCCAACTCGACGTCGGTTGGCTCGCGTCCCTGCTGCCGAAAATACTGCTGAATGGTGCTCATCTCATCCAGATTGAGCGCCAGCATGCCGCTGCGACTTAATTCCAGCAGTTGCTCATCGCTCTTATCCAGGATGGGGATGGTACGAACCGCTTCGCGTCCGTCTTGTCGGTTCAGGTGCGGACGGGGGACCTCAACCAGCGAACGTGCTGAATCGATTCCTATCGGACGTGAAACATCATCTGTAGTGGCGGATTTATCCTGTCCGCCGACGGTGTTAGCCGGTAGTAGCTCGAAGTACTGAATGATCGGATTATAGAGGAGGGCTTGCGTAATGTAATGCACCTCTTCTGCGCTGAGGCGACCGTCCAGGAGATAGCGTCGTCCTGTTTCCACACGCTCTAAGCCTGTGATACCGAGCATTCGCGCGCCCAGCATGACGCTTTCTGCCAGCGTATCGGTGACGCTAGCATGAAAAAACACATCAACGATATGTTCGCTTGATGTGTTTGCGGGTTCAGCGTTCGCTTGCTGTACAGGTGGAAAGAGTTCCGCGTGCTGTACTACGGGGTCAACAAGCAATTGTTGTATCAATTGATGAAGCTCCGTAGGGGTCAGGTTGCCATAAAGGCGGTATAGCTGAGCTGTGCTAAGTTGTAATGGGGTAGAGCTTGCAGTAATGGTAGCCAGTGATGGCAGATGTCTTCCTGAGAGTTGATTTATTTCATGCGCAAGCTGGCGAGCATGTCCATCATACTGCTCGGCAAGCGCGCGTATTTCTATCTGTTGTCGTATCACGTTCCTTTATCCTGGGCTGATGAATCACACGCATCTTCTGCGCTCCTGCGCTGTCACACAGTTGGGACAATCTCATTGTACCACTTTATGAATGAGTGTGGCAAATAGGTTTCACGGTAGGGTCTCCATCCTTTAAGAGAATGTTGGTGGTCGGCGTAGGGGCGTCATGAATGATGCCCCGTGCGCGGAGCAACGAGCGGTCAGGGCGTCATGAATGACGCCCCTACACCCATTTCCCCCAGAAGGATAGAGAGCCTCACGGTAGTGGTGAGAGAAGCATAGGGGGCATATAGAAGGCCATCAGCGCAAGGCAGAGCAGGACGATAATGATGCCAATCAGCAGAAAGTTGATGCTGCGTTTGAGATGCGCTTGCGTCTGCTCCAGTGCGGAGAGACGGCTGCGCCGCGCCGGTAGCTCTGCGCCGACGACGGGTAGTAATAGCGCCTGACGAGCCAGGCGGGTGCGAAAGATGAAGAGGAGATAGAGGCTGGATAGAGCGAGCAAGGTGCTGAGAATGATCGTGACCAGCAACACGCGGCCATAGGATGTTGTGAGCAACTGCTGTATGTGAGGAAGTGTGGCTTCGCTGAAAAAGATGCCGGTGATAAGGGCGACAACGATAGCGGTCAGGACGAAGTTACTGAAGCGGCGCAGGAAGGCGACCAGGGTATCGGTCAGATTTTCGCGCCGCACCACCGGCAAAAGGATGAAGCTAGTATAGGAGAGACCGCCAAACCAGGTGCCGAGCGCGGCCAGATAGAGCCAGAACATGATGACCGCACTGATATGTAAAGGTGCGACTGCCACGATGTCGTTGTCGAGCGCAAGTGAAAGCAGCAGGGCTGTGATTACTATGAACCAGAGCAGGTTGAGCGTGCGTTTCGTTACCGGTACGACCGGAGCGGCGGAAGCTGTCTGCGCGGGCTTGAGCGGCCCGGTGGGAGTGCCGGTGGTGTATGAGAGCGTGAAGTCGCGCGTGATGCGCGGCTGTGAAATGGGTGTGGTTACGGCGTGGCTTACGATCCGGCGCACGGCTGGAGTGCTTTGCTCGCGTGTAATATGACGTTGTTCACGTTGCTCTACTTTAGGCTGTGGGCGTGGACGGCCTGTCCAGTACAGCAGCGCCAGCGCAGCCAGCAGCAAAATGGCGCGCACACTCCAGAGTTGCCCATAAAACGTCGTGCTGATGAATTGACCAGGAATATCCGACGTAAATGGGGTATTGGTGACGGCGAGGTAGTGTAACAGACGTAACGTGAATGAAACGCATTCACCGATGAGCAGGGCTAAGAGACTGAGCCATTGTAGCGAGTAGGATTGCCGCTCGGTCGCTGCTAGCAACGCGGCCCCCTGTTCCATGCGCGCAATGACCACGCGCTCGCTCACGAGTATACCAAGCCAGAGCATCAGTGCTGTGATGGTCAGCCAGTCCCATGCCACCTGCAAAATGCCCTGTGTGTCTATCGTCGGTAACTGAATGATAGGGGGCGGAGTGATGAGATGGGCATAAGCGTATGCGGCGGATGGAGTGAACATTATCATAACCATCGCGCCCGCGAGTACTATGAGGCTCAGCAGGAGCGCATTACCCGCTCCCCGTGTGAAGCGTTGTCTCATTAGTATACTTGTCTAGTCTCTATCTGACTCTGACTTGACGTAATTCTCTTGGTGTGCCGGGCACTCTGGCCATCGCTGTGGAGACCGGAGCAGCACCATGTCAATCATAGTATATCAAATTGTACACCAGCAACAGGGCTAGTGCAAGCGAGCATGTACCCGCAAGGAGTATGCCTCTCTAATGATGCGCTACTGTTTCTGCTCGCTCTGCCTCGCTCGCTGCTGGTTTCTAAGGAAGATTTACTATAGCGGATACAAGTAGTAGGTGTTCTCTTGCAACTATGCTATAATGCAGACGAACTGGCGGGACTGAATATATACATTGGGTGGTAAGGTAATGCGACAATGTTCCCGATGGCAAGTGCTGGCGCAGCTCTTTGGGTGGATGCACGCGCTGAGCGTGGCTTTTTTCTACCTGTTTATCTGGTGGCGCACAACTCCGAACAAAGATGATAAAGTGCAACCGCTAGCGAAGAAAGAGGATGGGCTACCTACGATTGGCCCGACCGTCTCTATTATCGTTCCGGCGCGCAATGAAGAGCAGAATATCGAGCGCTGTGTGCGCTCTCTGCTGGAACAGGATTACGAGCATTACGAAGTGATCGCCGTTGATGACGGCTCGACCGATAGCACAGGGCGTATTCTGGATGAACTGGCGCAGACACACCCCAATGGTCATCGCTTATGGGTGCTGCGCCTGCGCGATCTACCAGAGGGTTGGGCAGGCAAACCACACGCCATCCACAGGGGCGTGCAGGAGGCGCAGGGTGAGTGGTTGCTCTTCACCGATGCCGATACCTGGCATGCCCCCAACTGCCTGCGTTCAGCGATCACACAGGCCATCCGTGAGGGGGCCGACCTGTTCACATTGGCCTCTGAGCAGGAACTGCCGGGTTTCTGGGATAAGACGCTGATGCCGATGGCCTACCTGGGCATTAGCATGCTCTATCCACCCAGGAAAGCCAATGATCCGAAAAGCAAGGTTGCCATCGCCAACGGGCAATACATCCTGATCCGCCGTTCCACCTATACGATTACTGGCGGCTACGCGCGCCCCGATCTGCGGGCCACCCTGCTGGATGACCGCGACCTGGCACAGATTGTCAAGCAGACCGGCTTTAAGCTGCGCTTTGTTGATGGCAGCGGCCTGGTGCGTGTCCATATGTATCATAGCCTGGGCGAGACCTGGCGCGGCTGGCGCAAAAATGCCTATCTGGGCAATCGCGGCGGTCTGGCCTTTGTCGCGCTCCAACTTATTGGCCTGCCCATGATCTCGCTCATGCCCTTCCTGTTGCCCTTGCTGATGTTGCTAAGCGGCGGATGGCGTGGTAGTAGAAACGGGCGGCAAAGCCTGCTATTGGCAGTGCTAGAACTTGGGCCACTCTTTGCCTATCGCACGTGGCTCAACCGCATGATGGGCGTCCCCTGGTACTACACACTTACGCACCCGCTGGCGGGCGCAATCTTCACCGGTATCCTGGGCCAATCTGCCTGGCGCGTGCTGACCGGCAAAGGTGTGGACTGGCGCGGACGACAGTATCACAACCGTCATCATCATGAGGAGCGTGTGCATAGTGAGCATGGAGTCAGGGTATCAGATCGCTAGCTAGCTAGCTAGCGTTTACGCTTCCGCTCATGACGACGTTTTGAGTTCGCCTCATAGTTTTCGCCGGTGATGCTGGAAATGACGTAGTGTTCGTCAAGCAATTTGAGGATCTCCCAGGGTTCCTGCGGATTATAGATCAACAGACCTTGAGCATCGATGTCGATAGGCAAGCCATATTGTTCAATCGTCGCTCGTAGCTTTTCGGGCGTGAAAGTTGCCAGATCGGGTTTTGTGGAGATGCTTTTCAGGATGAGCATTTTGATATAATGGCCCTTGCATGCTTTCGCAAAGTCGTCAAAGTTGGCGATGAGTTGGCGGTTCTTAATGCTCATCAGCATCTCCTCGGCTTTCTCTTCCAGGTCTTCCAGGTAGTGGAAAACCTGTTGGAAGCCATCTTTCTTGAAGATGAACATGTTATTGCCGCAACTTATGCAATCGATATATTTGTCGAACAAGAAGGCTGAATCGGTGAGGCGTGTGTATTCATAGGTATTATTCCAGAGCCGCTGGATGATAAGGTATCGAGAACGCTCAAGCATCTGTTTCGGGCTAAAGTGCCGATAAAAGTAGATGGGCGCGTGATGGGGGCGCTGCGCAATGATGACGTAAAAGCGCAACCTGTCTAAAAAATCTTGTTCCTCGGTAAAGATGCTAAATTCTGAACTGGTTGCCAGCGGCTCTATCTGTTGCCGGATAGCCGGAAACATGGAGAGATCAAGCCATTCCATCTCATAAGGGGCCAGTTTAGTAGTAATTTCATAGTGTCTGGGTTGTATATCACGCTTCTCATAAGCGTCTCGATAGCGTTTAAGCAGCGTGGCGAGCATGTCCCGGAATGCCGTTGTGACATTTTCATGCAGGACAAGAAGTTCATACTGGGGAATGGTCTCACCGACAGGGAGAGCGGCCAGGCAAACAGTAATATCGCATGCCGTCAGGTCGAGCGTAAGAATATTTTTCAGTGTGGTATGTGCCTGTTCAGGCACCGCTATGGATTTCAGTTCTGGTACTGGTTTCTCTTGTATTTCTACCATGACGTGCTCTACTCTTTTCTAAAAACACTCCATCGCTCATGGGTACCAGGTAGAGTTGTGCGCCCCGCTTGAGACGTGAGCGGGCGATCAGGTAATAGGAGACGTTATCCGGCTCCAACGTTACCTCGTACAGGTGATAGCCTGCGAGATTGAGCATTGGATTAATGTAGATCATGCCTGAGTTAATATAGAGGAGTGCCAGGACGAACAGGAAGATCACGAGCGCAATCGTCAATTTCCAGTCAGTGAACTCGAACGTGATAAACGGTATCACATAGCTGGCGATGTAGCTCATCACATCTCCGTCACGCGCCTGTATATCTGTCGCCTTGCGATGAAAACCGGAGATATGCCTGCGTTTACTCTCGATATTCATCAACAGGTAGAAAACGCTGAGTATTCCTATCGTCAGGATAGCGAGAGCTACTATTTTCCCCCCCATGCCTTTGTCCCAGAGCATGATCGAAAAGATCAACGTGAGCGGAAAGTACGAGCTGATAAAGAACATGCAGCGTAAAAACAGATTTGGCATACCATGTATCCTTTCCGCACAAGATGTTTCTTTACATCCCACTGGCAATGTATAGTATAATCTATTCCTCTTCAATACTGTTCTTTTTATGCTACCAAAAGGTACTATGGTAAAGATGGCAAACGGGGTAAGTATGAGGAGGCGTTCATAATAAAATGAAAGGCAACGCATAAAAAAATGTGGTACTCTGTGAGGGCTATAGCGACCATTGCGATCAGAGAAGGCTGGTATTATGGCAGAGCAGGCATCGCTGTTCGGCGCGGACGCGGAGCATACGCCGTCCTCACAGTCCGCCCAAAATAAAACAGGCACAACGTCAGGTGTGCTGGGTGAGCCATTAGCGGCGCGTATGCGTCCACGCACGCTGGATGAGATTGTTGGGCAGGAGCATCTCCTGGGAGCGGGTCGGCTCCTGCGGCGCAGCATTGAGGCAGATAGTATTCCCTCTATGATTCTCTGGGGGCCACCGGGGAGCGGCAAAACGACGCTGGCGGAGGTGATTGCGCATCATACGCACGCGCGCTTCGTCCGCCTCAGCGCCGTCACGGCGGGAGTCGCCGACCTGCGCAAAGTCGTAGAAGAGGCACGTAAACTGCTGCAATTCTCCAAGCAGCGCACCATCCTCTTTATCGATGAGATACATCGCTTTAATAAAGCTCAGCAGGACGCCGTGTTACCATACGTGGAGAATGGCACAGTGACGCTGATCGGCGCAACGACCGAGAATCCCAGTTTTGAGGTCAACAGCGCGTTGCTCTCACGCTCACGTGTTTTCAAACTGACCGCCCTGAGTGAAGAGCAGATCATCATCATTCTACAGCGCGCGCTACGCGATCAGGAGCGTGGCCTGGGACGAATGAACATTACCATTGATGAGGACGCGCTACAACAGATTGCGATTTTCGCTAATGGTGACGCTCGCACAGCCCTGAATGTGCTGGAAATGGCGGTGCAAAGCCATAGCGCGGCGTGCGGTGCCGGTGAAAGCATTCATCTCACTCTGGTCTCTATAGAAGATATTATGCAGCATCGGGCTTTATTATACGATAAGGGTGGTGATCAGCATTATGATACGATTTCCGCGCTGCATAAAGCGTTACGCGGCTCCGACCCCGATGCGGGCCTGTACTGGTTAGCGCGGATGCTGGAGGCGGGCGAAGACCCCCTCTACATCGTGCGGCGGCTCATTCGCTTTGCCTCAGAGGATGTTGGTATGGCTGATCCCCAGGCGCTTGTTGTTTGCGTAGCGGCGCAACAGGCCGTCCATTTCGTTGGTCTGCCCGAAGGCAACCTTGCTCTGGCCCAGGCGGTCGTCTATCTGGCAACCGCGCCCAAAAGCAACGCGCTCTATGAAGCCTACAGCCGTGTGCAGGAGGATGTGCAGAAGACGCGCAACGATCCCGTGCCGCTTCAGATTCGCAACGCGCCCACGCAGCTGATGAAGGACCTCGACTATGGCAAAGACTATAAATACGCCCACGATTACTATAAAGATATGCAAATTGATGATCCTGAGCGGCCTCCCGCCGTGCGCCTGCAAGAGTATCTCCCCGACAGTCTGAAAGGGCGACGCTACTATGAGCCGGGCCAGCAGGGCAAAGAGGCTAGCATCAAAAAATGGCTTGAGAAGCGCCGGGAATAGTGACCATTTTTGTCAAGATCGTAGTTCTACCTCTAGTGATGCCTGTTGCGAGCAGCATGTTGGTGACTTTGCTCGCGTTTGTGCATGTGCTGCTTCTCCCCGCTGGTCGCTGCTGGCACTGTTTCGTGGAAATGGCTACCATTGCTCAAAGCAGCTTTCCTTCTGGAAGACAACGAGCAAGGTTGTGGTTCAAAGCGAGTACGTAGCTCGCGTAATTTGCTGGAACGCAGGGCAATTGCCGCGTAGATCAGATATGCTGCACATATGCTGCCTCCTGCAAGAAGCGAGATCAAGAGCGAGGGTGGTTGTATCCCTGTGGAGGCTGTGGCAGCGAATGCACCAAAGTCGGTGAGGGTAGTCTTCTGTTACTATACCTTTCTGTAAAATGTATTCTATACATTCGTCAGAAATAGAGCGTTTGAACATAGCCTGGCGTGCGTGGACACGGTAAATAATATCACGATATTGCACTCCCGCATCCCCTTCTAAAAAAAGACACTTTCCTGTACTATATCATATGTCACTTTGTTTTTGCTCTTGACGTGTCCATGTTTGTATGCTATGTTCACATCATAGCAACGTGATACGCGCTGACAAATTGCGCAGCGGAACAAGACAGACAAAGGCTCGGTACTGTACGTTTAGACTGAAGAAGGAGACAGACTGTGGGAATGCTGCGAGTTATGTCCCATCGCGGTGATGATCGCATCGAGTGGGATCTCTTGAAAGTCGAGATGCTCGATGCCGAAGCGATGGCGGCTGTCCGTGAGGCCGAACGTATCTTCGAGGAGCAGCGCGCGCGTGGTGCGACTGCCTTCAAAGTAACGTCAGGGAAACCCGTAGAGCGTATTGAGAGGTTTGATCGCACGGCAGAGCAGATTGTGATGGTCCCGCGCGTTGTCGGCGGGTAAGGAGTGAGACGGCTATGTTAGGCACACTGAGCCTGTTTCTCGTCATCTGGCTGCTGTTCTTGCTCCTGGCCATCTATTATCTCTCACAATCTCCCAATGGGGGTGTTGGACGTTTTCGCGATAGCTTCAACGAGCATCTCTCGGCGGAGAGTCGGGCTAAAGCGTTGTTGCGTGAGATGTTAAGTGAGGACCAGTATCAGCAATTGCTCAAGTTCGGCTACCTGGAAGTACAGAGTCCCAGCATCGACAATCGCATTTACCGCATCCCTGGTTCCGGCGGCCTGGTCAAGGTCTACGAAAAGGGCTGTGCCGTGATGGAACTGTGCTTGCAGCCTGCCGAGCCGCTACCCGATGGCGACGTTGTGGTGATGCACAAATTGATGATTGAGGCTAACGAAGAAGAATACCTGCAAAAGGCTAATCACTTCGCCCCTGGGATCATTTCTCTCCGTTGCCAGCACCTCTAAAGAAAAAAGGCAAAACAACTTGCATAGTCACCCTGGGCAACCGCACGTAGCTGTTCTGGGTAACTATGCAAGTTGTTCTGCCTTTTTTCCATTCTTGTGGTACAATAAGACCACGTTTTTTTGCCCATCTTCATACCACAACGGCTCATAAAAGGATTATTCATACATGATAGAAATGGCACCATACGCGACCCGCTATCTCCCCTATCTTCAAAACGAGCATCAGGTTATGCTGGATCGGCTTGCCACGCTGGTCAACATCGACTCCGGGACAGGTCAGGTTGAGGGCATCAACCGTATCAGCGCCTTGCTGGCCCGATGGTTGGATGAACTCGGTTTTGTGATTACACTTCATGAGTCTGATAGCTTCGGCAAAAATCTAGTAGCCCGTCGTCGCGGCCTGGGGCAACGGCGCATCCTCCTTGTGGGACATATCGATACTGTTTATCCCGCCGGTGCGGCCCTCAGCAACCCTTTTACGCTCCGTGATGGTCGTGCATACGGCCCCGGTGTCATTGACATGAAGGCGGGCATTGTCATGGGCATTCACGCCTTGCAGGTACTGCTTGAGGCCGGTTTTACGCAGTATGAGCAACTCTGTTTCGTAATCAACAATGATGAAGAGGTTGGTTCGCCCGGCAGTACGCCACTGATCCGCGACATCGCCGCCACAATGGATGTGGGTCTGGTGCTGGAACCCGCACGCGCTGCACACATCCTGACCAGGGCGCGCAAGGGAGCCGATAAATATATCCTTGAGGTGCGCGGTATTCCGGCCCATTCCGGCGCGGAACCACATAAAGGGCGCTCCGCCGTGATTGAACTGGCGCATAAGATGATTGCCATGCATCATCTGAACACACTCTTCCCCGGTGTCACGTGTAACGTAACACGCATTAGCAGTAGCGAGCAACTCAATGTCATTCCAGATGTGGCGCGTTGTCATGTTTCTGTGCGCGCCTTCACCGCCGAACACCTGGATATGGCGGCTCAGGCATTAGAGCGCATCGCGGAAAGTTGTAGCATCCCCGGCACCACTGCCACGCTGACGCGCACTCCGGGGCGGCGTCCCTACCGTGCCACGCCGGAAGTGCAGCATTTAGTCGAACTGGCGCAGATAGAGGGACGGGGCCTGGGATGGGAGATGATCGCAGAAGGCAAGGGCGGCGTCTCCGATGCTAACACCTTGATGGAGATGGATGTGCCAGCATTGGATAGCCTGGGGCCGGTCGGCGGCCATATGCACGACCTGAATAAAGAGTACTTAGAGGTAGATTCCCTCATTACCCGCGCCGCCTTGCTGGCCGGTCTGATCGAACGTATCTGTCTATCGCAAGACCAGTAGCTCCTGCTGGCAAAATTGACAGGGGAAAAACTGTGCATTTGCCCGATATTCGTCGCGCATAAGATAAGTTATACTTTGGGAATAGACGATATATCGGTTCCGTTTTCAATTACAAATCCCTTGAATGAAGCAATCAATTAGGAGCAGAGCGTTTTTATGGCATTTCATGGCAGATTTGGCGGGCCAGATATGGCCTCCTATGCACGCGAATGGAAGAAACGCGGGCGTAAGGCCGATTCACAGACAGTACGCCGCATCATGCAGGCTTTCAAGCCATATAAGTGGCAGGTCGTGCTGGTGCTGATCGCGATTCTCTCCACGACCCTGCTGGGACTGGTGAATCCGCTACTCATTTCAGCCGTTTTCGATAAAGCCATTGGCGGCAAGAATCTCCGTTTGCTGCTGATTTATGTCGGCATCATGCTGGTGACGCCTGTGGTCACCGGCATTATCGGCGTTGGCCAGACCTATCTAAACAATATCATTGGGCAGAATGTCATGCGCGATTTTCGCAATCGTCTGTATGAGCATTTGCAAAGCATGTCGTTGCGCTTTTTCACCTCAACGCGAACCGGTGAGATTCAATCGCGTCTCTCTAATGATGTTGGCGGCGTCGAGGGCGTTGTGACCAATACTGCGACCAGTATCGTTGCCAACATCTCTACCGCCGTCAGCACGATAGTGGCGATGATCGTCCTCAGTCCATTGCTCACCATCATCTCGCTCGGTTTCTTGCCGCTGTTCATCTGGATTACCTATAAGGTTGGCAATGTGCGGCGGCAGACCTCGAAGGAGACGCAGCAAAGCATGGCGAACCTGACGGCGATGATGCAGGAAACGCTCTCCGTCAGTGGCATTTTGCTGGCCAAAACCTTCGGACGGCAGAAGATGGAGCAGGAACGCTTTACGAAAGAGAATCAGAAGTTGACCGATCTGGAGGTCAGGCAGCAGATGATCGGGCGCTGGTTCTTTATGTTTATCGGCACGTTCTTCTCTATCATGCCCGCTATTGTCTACCTGGTGGCCGGTTTCCAGATTATTCAGCACTGGAACGCGATCACAGTAGGCTCAGCCGTTTTCCAGCTCAAACCGGTTTCGCTGGGTGTGATTGTGGCCTTTACAACGCTGCAAAGTCGCATCTTCTTCCCCATCGGACAGTTGTTGAACGTGCAAATCGAGATTCAGGGCGCGCTGGCCCTCTTCGATAGGATTTTCGAGTACCTTGATCTGCCCATCGATATTCAGGATGCGCCCGGAGCATTGCATCTCAAGCCGGAGCAGGTGCGTGGTGAACTGACCTTCAAAAACGTTTCTTTTACGTATAAGAAGGATGTGCCGGATGTGCTACAGGGAGTGGGAGAACAGAAACAGATGGTAGCGCCGGAGCATAGTGCCACACCTGCTACTCTGACCGGTGAGGCGGAGGGTCTGGAGCCGCGTGCCGCCCTCAATAATGTCTCGTTTACCATCAAACCCGGTCAACTGGCCGCTCTGGTAGGGCCGAGCGGCGCAGGCAAAACGACGATCACATACCTGGTGCCGCGTCTGTACGATGTCGATAGCGGCGCAGTTGAGATTGACGGGCATAATGTGAAAGACATCGCACTGGCTTCGTTGGGTGAACTGATTGGTATGGTGACGCAAGAAACGTACCTGTTCCACGCCTCGATCCGCGAAAACCTGCTCTACGCGAAGCCGGATGCGACGGAGGAGGAGATGATCGCGGCGGCGAAAGCGGCGGCCATTCACGACCGCGTCATGGAACTGGAAGAAGGCTACGATACCATCGTTGGTGAGCGTGGCTATAAGCTCTCCGGCGGAGAGAAGCAACGTATCGCCATCGCGCGTGTGATCCTTAAAAATCCGCGCATTCTCATTCTGGACGAGGCCACCAGTGCGCTGGATACTCACTCCGAGCGCTTGATTCAGGCCGCCCTGGAGCCACTCATGCAGGGCCGCACCACGTTGGCCATCGCGCACCGCCTCTCGACCATCCTCTCCGCCGATCTCATCCTGGTGGTCGATAAGGGAGAGATTGTCGAGCGCGGTACACACGAAGAACTGCTGGCCCAGAACGGTCTCTACGCGCGGCTCTACAACGAACAGTTTTCGCAACGTGCCGCCGAAGAGGGGGAGATGGTGGCATAAGCCATTATTCTCCCAGCAGGGGCACGATCTCCGTCTGCATTGGCACACCTGTGACCTCGATGGCGTGGTCGAGGATGAGCAGGTTGACCTCGCTGCGGACGCCAAATTCGGGCAGGTAGATACCAGGCTCGACGGAGCAGCAAGTATTGGGCAGCAGGACGCGGTCGTCCTGCGTCTCATAGTTGTCGAGGTTTGCGCCGTTGCCGTGTTCGGCGGTGGTGATGCTGTGACCGGTGCGATGCACAAAGTAATCGGCATAGTTGGCCTGCGCGATCACGCCGCGTGCTACATCGTCCACGTGGCGGCCCTCGACCTCGGCTCCGACAGCCAGACGCTCGCGCACGTAGGTGATGGCGGCGTCGCGGGCAGAGCGCACGATGGCAAAGATGTCGCGCTGATAATGGGGTATCTCGGAGCGCGTTCCGGCGAAAGCCATCCAGGTATAGTCGGCGTAGATGCTGCCGGGCGCGGGCAGATGTGCCCAGAAGTCGAACAACACTAGATCGCCACGCCTGAGTGGACTACGCTGTGTAACTGTCGGCATATAGTGTGGGTTGCCACTATGCTCGTTGACGCCAATGATCGGCGGCTCATCCATTACCAGCCCGCTCTCGCGCACCAGGGCCAGGAAACGTTGCTGCACGATATACTCGTCAAGTGTGGTTCCGGCGCGCAGTTCCTCGCCCAGCCAGGCGAAGAGGCGATCTTTGGCGGCGATCAAGCGGCGTCCAGCCTCGCGGTGACTCTCAACCTGCTCCGTGCTTAACTGGGCCACAAAACGCTGTACCAGATTGGCCGAACTGACCACGCGAACGCCAAAGGAGCGTACCAGTTCAATAGTGCCGGCATCGACGCGCGCGATATAGGGAATGGCATTCATAGGCGAATATTCCATTGCAATCTGTGCCCCGGAAGGCAACAAATCCTGTAGCATGCGCTGCATCTCCAACCAGGTGCGAAAGACACGTCGCTCTCCCGGCAAGGTGCGCAACACATGCGATTCGACAGCACTGATGAGCGCGACGGGTGTTCCCACTGCGGGGATAAAATAGAACCAGCGTCGTGTGTACATCTCACTCTCGGACAGGCCCAGCACCTGATATGCGATAGGATTCGAGTGCCGGAAATCGTAGAAGAGCCAGCCATCCAGCCTCGCATCACGTAATGCCTGTTGAATATATGCTAAATCCATCAAAGCTCCCTCTCGTTTTATCAACCGCTATTGTCAGAGAACATGGGTATGGCTATTGTATCATGCAGAGAAAGCTGAGAAGAACAGGCAGGAACCTTGCATTTTTTGCCCCCGGCGAGGCAACGGAGCGGCGGCAAAGCAGGGCGAGCGCGAGGGTCGCCTCGACTCTGTACGACATGCGTAGTGTAGAAACGATGCCTTGCGCTCGCCCAGTCTCACTCCCTGGCCGACTAGGCGAGTGCGGTCAGGAAATTGGTGCTGATAGACGGAGCGGCCGCGAAATTCAAATTGAGGCCAACATTGAAGCCAACGGCATTACTGAACGCAGTTACAAACGGTGCGATGCCGAGGCCAGTCAGGCCGAGACCGCAGGTGCTGCAAGCGCCCAGGAACGGGGTTAACGAGGTGGCGAGCGCGACCTGCGCCCCGCTGACTTCACCCAGGTCATCCTCAGTTAATTCAAATGCATTAACAAAGTCATTGTCATACATAGTGGTCATTGTAAAAGCTCCTTTTTTCAAGATTTAACACCCTGGAAAACTCACGTGCAAGCTTTCCGTGTACAACAATGACTGTACCCGAAAAACCGCTTAAAAGTCAAGCTCAACACGCCCATTTATAAAAATTTCTCTGAAAAATGTAGAGAAAAATCTATTTTTACTTTCTTCTAGCACTCTCATATACATCTTTTATACAAACCCGCGTCAAAACGACAGATGTTTCAAACTTCGCTCAAGATTTCTTCAAGATGACAAAAATTGACATATTTTTGTCCATCTCTCTGCTATACTTGCTTATGTAGGTGTAATATATACGGATATTTCGCACGCAGGCTGCTGCTAAATGTGTGCATGATAGCTAGTCTGAAACAAAGGCACCATGCTATGGAAGATGAACCGACGATAAAGCGTGTACCGCCGCTGACAGAGAGAACTACTGCGCCTTTGCCTGTTCATGAAGCACCGGTGCGGCGAACAGAAGATATACCCACCATCCGTCTGACTGCGCCCAAATCGTCACGCAGAAGGCGCTCCCGGCGAGGGCGGGTATTGATGATGCTCCTTACCCTTATATCGCTGCTCTTCGTTCTCGCCGCCGCGCTGGTCGGTTATGGCTACTATTATTACACCAGCAACATTCAGCGCCCGCTACAAAGTATCATTCATCCGGTAAGCAGAAGCAAGGCCGAGCCGACGCTATTGCCCACGCCGACACAGAATATCTTTGCCTCGGATAGCACAATTGCGGGTCAGTCGTGGAATATCCTGCTACTTGGCAGCGATGACGATAGTAAATATAGCTTTCCAGACATACTGACGCAGGTGATGATGGTCGTGCATGTTGATCCGTTGAATAATAGCGTGACGATGGTTTCTATTCCACGCGACTCATGGGTTGTGGTACCGGGCTTCAGCGGCATGCATAAGATCGATCAGGCTTTTTACCTGGGAGCCTCGCAGAACAACTCATTCGATGATGGCGTGCGGCTGGCGCGTCTGACCATCGAGAAGGATTACGGCATCACGATTGATCGCTATGCCTGGGTGGGCCTGAGCGGCTTCGCCAAAGTGATTGATACGCTTGGGGGCGTTGACATCAATGTCATCCATCCCGTGCTGGATGATGTATACCCCAACGATACCGGCAACTCGATCAACCCCTATAACTATCAGCGTCTCTATATCGCGCCCGGCCCGCAGCACCTGGATGGCCAGCAAGCGCTGGAATATGTCCGCTCGCGCCACTCCGATCTGATCGGCGATATCGGGCGCACAGAGCGGCAGCAGCAGGTATTAGAGGCGCTGAAACTGAAGCTAAACGTGGTCAACGTGGTCGCCAATTTGCCGCAACTCCTCAATGATCTGAATGGCTCGGTCTATACCGATGTCAGTGAAGCGGAGATGATCGGCTTTGCCAGTTTCGCGCATTCGCTCAGCAGCAGCAATATTCATCAGATTACGCTCGGCCCCGGTGTCGGCGCACAAAATTATGGCACTGAAACCTCGGTCTATGATCCAACGACAGGGTCTGATCAAGATGTGATTATCCCCAATTGTGCCACCATTCAGCCGGTCATCAATCAGATTTTTGGCCTGGGTGACGCGCAAAGCTGTAACGTGACGGGACAATAAGTGGTTAGTAGGGCGAGCGCGAGGCCTCGCACTCGCCCTGCGGGCTGACTTGCGGCTTTTCTGTTCTCTTGTTACAATGATTGTGAGAACAGAGCAAAGAGGTTAATTATTTTGATCGAACGGCACTTTGGGGCGGTTTGTTATCTGCAATTCGAGCAGTTTCAGCAATTTTCGGCAGTCACACATGGAGTTTTCACCCGGCATGGGGGGTATAGCGCGGCCCCTTATGCCAGTCTCAATACATCCGGCACGCTCAAGGGGGGAGATAATCTTGATCACGTCATACAAAATCGCCAGTTGGTTTTAAAGGCGCTACATTTAGAGGATACACCCACCGTCACGTTATGGAATGTGCATGGCGCGGATGTGGCGGTGTTTGAGCGCGGTGCGCCCTGGCGTACCGACTGGGCATATCGTTCGTACTACGAGCGAACATGGGATGCGGCGTATGTACGTAAAGGTGATGCTATCATCACGCGCGAACGTGGTGTAGCACTGTCGCTCTCCTTCGCCGACTGCACGCCAATTCTCTTCTATGACCCGGTGCAGCAGGTCATTGGCATCGCGCATGGTGGCTGGCGTGGTACCGCACGCGGCGTTGTCTTCGCCACGCTGGACGCCATGCGGGTGCATTTCGGTAGCTGTCCACAGGATATCTACGCAGGTATCGGCCCCACTATCGGCCCTTGTTGCTATGAAATCTCGGCTAATGTGCAGGAACTGGTGATGGGACAGCAGGAGTTTAGCGAGATGCCCACGCACCCCCACTATCGTCCATTAGTAGCCGAGTCCGCCGTCTTCTCGCTGGTGGCGTTGCCGGATAGAGAGAGCCTGCGCCTCGATCTGGCCACCACGACGCGCAACCAGCTCTTGCTGGCCGGTGTACTACCTGAGCATATCGAGCAGGCCGGACTGTGTACTGCCTGCCACAAGGACCGCTTCTTCTCCTATCGCGCTGAAAACGGCAAGACCGGGCGCTTCCCGATGACAGTGGCTTTACGAGCGGAACAGGTTATATGCTGACTTTAGTTCTTCTCGTTATCCTTGTCGTTATGGAGCGATAGGAGTAACGTTCGCATCTCTTGAGCATTATATGGCATCGTCACATCGACGAGCAGTTTTTGCAAACGCTCAACATCGTCGATAGCTGTGACCTGGGTTTCCGCCAACTTAGCAAGCTCAGGGTAATGAGCAGCTATAACGTTCACTATCCCTGTATGTAATGCTTTCAGTTGGCCCTTTTCTTCCCCTTTTTCCATACCCTCTTGTTCAATGAGTTGGAAGATAGGTGAGTCTTTTAAGAGATCATGCATTCTTCTAAACCTCCTTATCAGCCAGTCAAGATCAGGATTTTTCTCCCAGCGCATTGCAAGAGATGCGAGGGTGAAAGCTATCAAACTGAGATCAGGTAGCTCTAAATGTTGCTCTAGTGTTGTAATTGTTTGTTCTACTACTTTGCGTTCTGTGCCTCCATGGGTTAGAGGTACAAGCGGTAAGAGATTGAGTTCATTCAGGTTAAGAATGTTTTCTGGAACGAGTTTACTGACTTCGACATTAACGAAGTGGAAACGTAACACCTCTTGATTGGTCGGTAAGGTATAGACTAGAGGCGATGGTGGTACCTCTCCGTCTCTCAACAAATAGATGACAAAGGACAGCACCGGTAATTTGTACTGTCTTCTCACAAGGACATTATACCATAGCAGACGCTCTGCCATACTGCTGTCATTGCGTGTCTGAAACTCGATGTGGATCAGCATGCGTGCGCCGTTGATAATTATCTCGATGAGGATATCGAGTTCCAGTTCAACGGCGTCTAGCTTTTGGGGATGCAACTGGGTAAATGTTGCGCCGGGGAACAGCCACCGAATAAACGCCTGGGGATCAGTTGTGACGAGCTTCTTTAAACCAGTGTCATATGGTTTAACCATATCATATGCTCCTCCATGACTATTCTTAAAATAAGCATATCATAAAAGAAGAGTTCTGTATAGAGATTATTCAGTTGACAGTGCTGCTGATGAGTATTGTATTCGTTAATTTTTTGCATGGGGGCAGGACGAGCGCGGTAGACGGGCACTTTCGCCAAAACCTGCTATAATAGAAGGCAACGTAGAGCATTACTTATTCGTAAAACCTGGAGAGAGTGACGTGAGAGAGCAAGAGCTGGCGGAGAATATTGCGCGTGTGCGGGCGACGATGGCGCGGGCCGCTGAGCGTGTGGGGCGAGCGCCGGAAGAGATCACGCTGGTAGCGGTCTCGAAGACGAAGCCGGTTGAGCTGGTGCAGATGGCGTATCAGCAGGGCATTGCCAATTTTGGTGAGAATCGCGTGCAGGAAGCGCTGCCGAAAATTGCCGCTTTCCATCCGGCAGATGTCTCCTGGCATATGATCGGGCATCTGCAAACCAACAAGAGCGGGAAAGTGGTGGGTAACTTTGCCATCGTCCACAGTGTCGATAGCCTGCATCTGGCGCGGGCGCTGAACCGACATGCGGAGAAACATGCGCTACGCCTGCCTATCCTGTTGCAAGTCAATGTGGCGGGGGAGGCCAGCAAGGAAGGAATGACGCTGGAGGAGACGCCCGTGCTGGCGCGTCAGATCGCCACTCTGCCATACCTGGAGATTCGCGGCCTGATGACCATTGCGCCATTGGTAGATGACCCCGAAGTGGTGCGCCCGGTCTTCCGTGGCCTGCGCCACTTGCGCGATCAGTTGCGTGAGGTGCTACCAGATGTTACCTGGTCAGAACTTTCGATGGGGATGACCGACGACTACGAGGTCGCTATTGAGGAAGGCGCGACCATCGTGCGTGTGGGACGAGCCATTTTCGGCGCGCGTGCTTGAATATTGCTAGCTAGTCAAGGAGCCAATGATTGTTATGAATATACAAGACCTGTTGATGGGCCGTCGCGTCCGTCAAAATCATGCTTTAGAGCATGCTACCTTTACAATTTTAGCCCGGATGGATGGTAACTTTACGGGCAGCGCGCGCTCGTTCTCAGACGGCTTTATCGTGTTCTCTAATGTCGATCTCGACCTGCTGCGACGTGCCAGCGAAGAGGCTTTGCGCCGCCTGCAAGCAGGCGAGGCCGAACTGGCTATTCACCCTAACTGTGGCACCAACCTGGCGGTTGGCATTGCGTTCGTCACCGTTGGTACACTGCTGGGCATGGCCTCTAGCCGTTCGCGCACGCGGATGGCGGCGGCGGCGGCCTCCTCTCTCGCCGGTTGGGCGGCGGCGCGACCGGTGGGTGAATATGTGCAGCGTCACTTTACCACCTTGCCGGACCTGCACGGCGTAAGTATTGTGGACATTAGCCGTCGGTCGTTCATAGGTATTCCCTATATCCAGGTGCGCACGGCATTTACAGAAAAATAATGTGAAGCGGGAGAGCGTCTATGTCATTCCTTCTACAGTTAAATATTATTCATACCTTTGTCGCGCTAGGTATCGACATTATCATCTTTGCCATGCTAATCCGAGCTATTGCTTCCTGGTTCGGTATGGACGAGCGTTTCGCCTTTATTCGCTTCCTGGCGCGTATCACCGACCCCTTTATCATGCCCTTTCGCCGTATTATCAAACCTATGGGCATGCTTGACCTCTCCTACTTCGTTGCCTGGTTCATGCTCGTCACGCTGCAAATACTGATCACGCAAGCGTTGCCCGGTGGGTGGTAGAGGTGGAGCGCAATGCGTCTCACAGTGCGTGTTATCCCGCGTAGCAGTAAGAACAGCCTGAGCTGGGAAGAGGAGACGCTCAAGGCGCGCCTGATGGCCCCGCCGGTCGAAGGTGCGGCTAACGAGGCGTTGATCGCGCTGCTGGCTCAGAGGCTCGGATTATCGAAGCGTTCTATTCGTATTGTGCAGGGCGCTACGGGACGCCAGAAGATCGTTGAGATTGCCGATCTCACGCTGGAAGAGGTTAGACGGCGCATCGAATAACGCAATATATTATTCGATGCGCCGTTATGGATTGCAGCTATGACGCCAGGAATATACCCTCGATATGAGTATCCATCTGGATAAAGTCCTGACTGTTGAAGTACAGAATGACAACTGCTTTGTTGATCGGGTTGCCGTCGCTGCCAAAGGCAATCTGGCCACTGACCCCTTGCAGGGGATGGCTGGTATTGATTTGCTGCAAGCCTTGCAGTAACGCTGAGGGCGTCAGCGTGGTGTTACCAGCCGTGTAGGCGTTATTGACGGCCTGGAGCATTGCCAGCGTGGCGTCATAGGAGAGCGCCGCGTCGTTGGTCGGGCGTGTGTAGCCATAGGGATTTGAATGTGCCTGATTGTTGGGATTGAAGTCAGCAGGATACTCCTTGAAGAAGGCTGGTTCCTTGCTGGCCAGACCTAAGATGCCCCACTCGTCGGGATAGAAGAAGGAGGTGAAGTGCAGACGTGGCAACATCGAGCGCACACTCTGCGGATAGCCGCTCAGTTCGTAGAGCGCGTCACCGCCTAAGACTTGCAAATTTGCGGGGGCATTATCGTTTTGCATATCCTGGAGCAGCGTGGTGGCGTCATTGGAGTAGCCGGCGAAGTAGATCAGGTCGGGATTCTTGCTCAATGCATCCTGTAAGGCGGTACCGATGGAGCTGGCGTTGCCAACCGTATATTGTTCTGTTGCTACTGCTGTATTGCCGTCAGCCGTGAACTGGTTGATAAAATCTTGTTGCAGATTTTGCGTGTAAAGATTGGCCGGGTCGTAGAAGACGGCTACGTTTCTGGCATGGAGGACCTGCTCCGCATATTTCGCACCGGCAATCGCCTCACTTTTGTTGGAAGGGTTGACGCGGAAGAAGTTGGGCAGGCCGGTCAGGGCATCGCTGGAAGCCGTCTGCGAAACCATCGGAATACCGGCCTGACCGAGAATCTGGTTGGCGGTATAGGCGTCGTTGCTATAGGGCCAGCCGATCACTCCCACGACGGTTTTATCGGACTTCGCTAATTGCACGATCTGCCGGGCCACGTCCGCCGTATAGTTGCCGCTACTACCGCTATTGGCGATCAGCAGGTACACTTTGAGACCCCCACTCAGCTTCGCGTTGTCGTTAAATTCTTTTTGAGCCACATAGGCTCCTTGCAGATCACTCTCACCGGTACCAACCGCTGCTGCATTATTGCCAGAGAGCATGGTAGCGACTACAAAGGTCACATGGGGCGCGTTGGCAACCTTCAGGTCTTCCAGGTAGATCAGCGCTTCGGCGTCATTTGTTACCTTTTGCGTCGCGGATAGCCAGAGCGCCTGTGCCTGCGCTAGATTGCCGTTCTTAAAAGCGGTCGCGGCCTGTTGCTTGAGCGAGGCATCGGGCAGGCTAGTATCCAGCGCCGCCGAACCATTGCTGATGCCGATAGCTTCACCGTTGATCATATTCACGCCGATACCGTTAGCGGGGATCGTGAAAGTTGGTGAGGCCGTTGTCGCTGTCGTTGGTGTAGCCCCGGTTGAACCCGTTGTTCCTCTCTGGCGAGAACTGAGTAGCGAGGGCAGGAAGAGCAGAGCGGCGATGACAACGACGACCAGGATGAGCAAGGCGAAACTGCATCCTACCCAGTTGGTGCCGCCTTGCCTCCGCTGGCGTTGCGGCGTAAACATCCCTACCTGCTGAGGCTGTTGTGCTGGATAGGGGCCGACCGGCGGCGGTGTCATTGGGCGCGCGGGTGGAGGCGGCGGCGCGTAGGCGCTCCGCGTACTCGGTAGCGGCGTCGGCGGATTTGACGGGCGTTGTGTGGCCACGGCCTGCGTTGGCGGTGCGGCTGGTGTTGTTGCTGTGATGCCTGGTGTGCTAATCGGCCCCGATGTGTTCAGGGTATACATGCCCGTGATGTCGCCGGAGGTACCGAAGCGGCGCTGGAGGATCTCATCGATATCATGCTTCATGGAGGCCGCATTCTGATAGCGTTTATTGATGTCAATGGTCAAGGCGCGATTCAGGACGCGCTCGATCTCTGGCGACAACTGTGGATTGAGCGTGCGCACCGCCGGGTAGGCGAAGGGTGGATAATTGCGTGGGTCGCGGTTAGTCAGAATATGATGCAGGGTGGCAGCCAGCGCGTAGAGGTCGGAGCGTGTATCAGCGTTGCCTTGATACTGCTCCGGTGGCGCATAGCCGGGCGTGCCAAGCGCGGAGGTCTGTTTGCGCCTGCTATTTTTGTTTTCGTCGGCACGGGCAATACCAAAATCGACCAGATGAGCGCGCTTATCTTTGCTGCCAATGATGATATTAGCGGGCTTGATGTCGCGGTGCACAATCGGGGGATTTTGATTCTCCAGGTAGTCCAGCACGTCCAGGATTTGCGAGGCATAGGTCAAAGCCTCGCGTTCCGGCATCGGCTGCTTGACCCGCTCCATGCGATCTTCCAGATTTTCGCCCGGCACGTACTCCTGCACCATGAAGTAGCGCGTGCCTTCCTGGAAACTATCGGTGACGCTGGGCACCAGCGGGTGGTCGATCTGGGCCAGTGTTGCGACCTCGCGCTCAAAGTTGCGCACATCTTCCTGTCGCTTTGCCGGATCAGTATTGTCCGAAATCAACTCTTTGATGACAACGAGCTTGTTGGAGACGCGCGTATCCTTTGCCAGCAGGGCCGCACCCATACCGCCCTGGCCGAGAACCTTTTCAATGACGTAGCGACCGTTTTGCAGGCGTGAGCCGGGGGCAAGAGTGCTGGTTGCGCCTGTGCCGCCACTACCACTCAACGTAGCCTGACTGCTAGTGCCCGCTGTGCTGGTTGAACCTGCCACGTTGCTCACTATTGTCTGACTGGCGCTTGTTCCCGCCGGATCCAGGTATGCTCCGCAGTTACTACAGAATGTTTCACCGGGAGAGTTATTTGTTCCACAAACAGGACATTTCATCTCTTGCACTCATCACTTCGTTTATTTACCAGCTTCTAAGCAGTTAGACGCAGCATACGTCTAAGTGCCAAGCAGGAACTTCCCCTCAATGTGAGGTTCCATCTTGATGAAACCATTGGGGTCAACATACAAGATGACGATAGACTTGTCAATTGGATCGCCATTGGCGTCAAAGGAAATCTGCCCACTGACCCCCTGAAAGCTGTTCGGCCCATTCAGATGATGGAGCGCCTGCTGCACCTGTTGTCGCGTGACGATATTCTGCTTTGCCTGCCGCTGGGCGTTGTCGATACCGTGTAGCAACGCTACTGTGGCATCATAGGAAAGGATGGCATCGTTGTCTGCGCGCGTGAAACCGTAGGGGTTGCCGACGTGCAGATGGTTGGGGTCAAAGGCCGCCACGTAGGAAGTGAAGAAGGTGGGCTGCTGAGCGCTCAGTCCCAGCACACCCCATTCATCGGGATAGGCGAAGGAGGTGAAATGCAGACGACTGAAACCGGCGCGCGCACTACTAGGGTAGCCACCTAACTCGTAGAGCGCGTCACCGCCCATGACGGGAATCTTCCCCGGCGGCAGATCGGTGAGCAAGGTGCTGGCATCATCGGCATAGCCGGAGAAGTAGATGCAATCGGGATGCTTGCTCAGGGCATCTTGCAGGTCTGGCGGGAGGGTGGCCGCTTGCCCGACGGTATATAGCTCTGTTGCCACAAGATGGCCCCCATCCTGCTGAAACTGTGTAGCGAAGTCCTGGGCCAGACTTGAGCTATAGGGATCATGGGGGTCCTCGAACAGGGCCACATTATGTGCGCGCAGCACTTGTTCGACGTAATGTGCGCCCGCAATGCCCTGAATCTTATTCGAGGGAGCGACACGAAAGAAGTAGGGTGAACTACCGCTCAAAGCGTCGCTGGAAGCCGTTTGCGAAACCATAGGGATGTGTGCAGCGCTCAGGATTGGCAGGGCTGCAAGCATCCGTGAACTAATGGGCCAGCCCATGACGCCCATGAAAGTCTTATCGCCCTGCGCCAGTTGCACAATCTGCCGCGCGACGCGACTGGCATAGTCGGTCTGACTGCCGGAACTGGCGATCAAGAGCCGCACTTTGACGCCATTGTACAGTTTTGCGCCGTCGTTAAATTCCTTCTGGGCCACGTATGCGCCTTGTAGATCATCGCGCCCGACCTGCACCGAGCCGCTATCGCCGGAGAGCATGGTTGCGACCACGATAGTCACGTAGGGGTCGCCGGAGTTCAGCACGCGCAGGTCTTCCAGGTAGATATGTGCCTCAGCATCATTGGATGAGATGGTCAACGCCTGGCTGAGCAGGGACATGGCTTCGGGAATATTGCCCTGTTTTAACGCATTCGCAGCCTGCTGCTTAAGTTGTGCGTCGGGCAGGGTATTATCGAAGACGGCAGTGCCATCGCTGATGCCGATAGACTCATTGCCCACTTTCGTGATGCCAATGCCTGCCTGTTGTGATGTAATTGGCTTATAGCGTATAAAAAAGAGGCTACCGCCCGCGATGAGCAACAGGAGCAGGATAAGAAGCCCCACTGCCAGCAGAAAGTTGCGACGGCGCATCCCACGCAGACCCGACCCGGATAAAGTGTGCGCAGCTAATAAACCATCGGGTGTATGTAAAGATGGTATCACCGGCAGTCCTGATGCTGGTGGCGGAGAGAAAGGTGCTGTTCCTGCTATATCTACCAGTTCCTCGCTGTTATCGGCAAGGGCCGTGTTCGCTTTGCTTAACGAATAGGTGCTGGCACCAGCCATGATGCCATAGCGTTGGTACAAAATCTCGTCTATGTCCTGCTTCATGGCAGCGGCGCTCTGATAGCGTTGTTGCACATCGCTTTCGAGGGCGCGCTTCAGCACACGCTCAAACTCTGGCGAGACCTGAGCATTGAACAGGGAGGCCGGAGGATAGATAAAGGGCGGCTCATTGCGTGGATCACGATTCGTCAGCAAGTAATGGAGTGTGGCAGCAAGCGCGTACAGGTCGGAGCGTGGGTCGGCCTTGCCCTGGTACTGCTCAGGGGGCGAGTAACCGGGTGTGCCGAGCGCGGTCGTTTGCTTGCGTGCGGCGGCGCGCGCGATACCGAAATCGACCAGGTGGGCGCGTCTGTTCTTATTGCTAATGACGATGTTGGATGGCTTGATGTCACGGTGTACGATGGGAGGCGTTTGCTGCGCCAGGTACACCAGCACATCCAGGATCTCTGAGGCATAGAGAAGAACAGTACGCTCACTCGTGGGCTGGTTCAGACGCTTCATGCGCTCTTCCAGATTCTCCCCCTCAATGTACTCCTGTACCATGAAGTAGCGCGTACCCTCTTGAAAATGGTCGGTCACGCTGGGCACCAGTGGATGATCGATGTGAGCCAGCAACGCAACCTCGCGTTTAAAGTTGGCGATATCCTCTTCTTGTGTGGCGGGATTGCTGATGAGTTCTTTGATAACGACAGGTTTACCGTCCAGACGTAGATCGGTTGCCAGCAACACGGCTCCCATACCACCTCGACCGAGAACCTTTTTGATGACATAGCGTCCACCTTGCAGGCGTGCGCCTACTTTGGCGCGCGACACAGAGGGAGCCGCTCTTGACCTGGCCGCCTGGTCAGCCGTAGTGTTCGTGCCGGTGGGAGTGGGATTGAGCAATTGCCCACAGGTGCTACAATAGCGCACACCGTCACGATTCTCGTTTTTACAGTAAGGACATTCTATCATTTCCCCTGCCTTCTGAGAGATTTTTGCGGGAGGGCTTTTGCTTAAATATTGTCATTTGATTATATCTGGTTTTTGTTGTTGAGTCGAGTATGTTTGAGGCATAGGCATCGCTGCTCTATCAGGGATTCATCCTCACCATTAATATATACGCCGTAGAGATTAAAATGTTAGCACTTGTCATGCTGCTCTTCTTGTGTAGGAACCAGGTTTACTGCGTTCCTAATACCAACCTGTTACATATTTTGTTGAAGATACTAAAAATTGATTAATTATATGCTACTTTTCTTGTTTGGTGATAGATTGAACAGACTATTTTGCAGCACATTCAGATAGGCGTCGGCGATACCCCGTCTGCGATAGTAGGCGGGCAATCGACTGACGATGTCGTGCCACTGCGAGCGAAGCTGCATTTCACGATAGCGGCGGCGTGTGTGATAGAGATGGATGCGGTCATCCAGGGCCGTGAAGGCCCATCTCAAAGCCAGGCAGATAGAGACGATCAGGCTCAATGTACTAAAGATGGCCAGAGAGAGAGCGAAAAGCGGCAGCAGTGGGCCAAGCGCGTTGAGCAAAATGGGCGTGGCCCGAAACAGCCAGACTGCTATGCAGAGCGCGATACCGGCCAGCGCGACAGCGAACGGAAGCTGATATTTCATGCTCATCCTCCAACTAAGTACAGACGAAGTATCGTCCATATGTATGAATATACGTATATCAAGCCGTCCTGTATAGATAACGTATTCTCTATTATTGTTCACTACCCCTAATGACGATTTTTGTGGGACAAATTACGATGAAAAGATAAACAAGGGGGGCAGGCTATGAAGTCAGGCAGCAGTCTCTTCGCTGCTGTATCGTTCGCGTACCAGCGTGCGCAGGCGTTTGTAGGCCAGGGAAAGCGAAGAGGAGTAGCAGTTCTTTTGGGCTGCGTCAATTGGATACATTGCTACATAGTCTCGCAGGACGATACCCACGCGCGCGAGCGCGATTTCTAGCGGTGTTGGCTCTGCTCCAAAGTAGGGAGCCGACAGGTGGGCCAGATTGATCAGCAAAGCTCTTCGCTGCTTTGGTGGCAGTTCAGGTATCAGATTGACTACTGCGGTCAATGATGACATCTGCACCAATCGTGCAAACGCATCGCCGACCGGGTCATAGTCTATCGAGACTTGTTCCTCCAGATTCCATTGTTGCTGAGTCTTGCAGGTGTAGAGCGGAATCATCCGTTTCTCACGTCGCCCGCAGTCAATGCAGTAGTGGTGGGCAATTGTCCAACAAAAACTGAACAGTGAGTCAATGGGGGCCGCCTCTCCGGCAGCGATCTGTTGCGCACGAACATAGGCACGTTCCAGCGTTGTCTGCACAATGTCATTGGCTATCTCTTTCTCTTCACCATACCAGGCGGCTATATGTAATGCGTAGATGAGGGGAAGAATACGTGTGAAGAGTCGGTGAGACAGGTCATTCCACTGCTGGTCGCTCAGTTGTAAGCCATCCAGGCCTTGAATGGGCAAGGTACTCTGCATGGTAACAAGACCTCCTGTTGTAAGCTCATGGGCTGCCACTAAATTGTTTAAGCTCTACGTAGCCAATCTAAGAGAAATCTTGTGTATATGCGAATGGTCTTCAAAATTGCTCCTTATTATAAGGACGTAATCCAGAGAGATTTTGAAAATTTTTAAGATCACAAAAAATCTCTTATGGTACAATAAAATAATAACATATAAGTAAGAAGAAATCAATGATACTATAAGAAAATCTGAGAATATAAAGACATTTATTTAGAAAATATTAAAAGAGACAGCTTAATTGTAAGATAACCTGTAAAATTGGAGGGAATTACAAAAATTATATGACAGAGAGAGGGTATCCTGTGTAACATATTTTCTTTAATAAATTTGTGGTATACAGCGTTTAGAATATATGGTAAAATTTTCTGGAAGTTACTTTGCTCTTGTCTTGTACGTCATGGAGATATCGGAATTAAAAAGAAGAATAGATAGATGGTTCTCAGAGAAATGTTGGTATACAGGCCGTATTAACTTAAGGAGCAGGGCTTAAATTCGTCTTTCTATCAGGAAAGCTTTGGGATGAGGACGATGGCTATAGATAAGTTCCCTTTAGAAAAAATTGAAGAACTATTACGGAATAGTGAGATACAAAAACGTATCCAGGCTTATCAAGAAAGCATACAGACTGAAGCGCTGGTCACGATTGGAAGGGCTGCGAAGCTCTTCGGTTTCAGTGAAACAAAATTGCGCGAGTGGGATCGTTCAGGGTATCTCAGTTCAGTGCGCTCAAGAAGTGGTGAGCAGGGTGGGACGGGACAGCGTCAGTATTCAGTGACCGAACTGAACAAGCTGGCAATTATTCGGGTGTTACAGGATGCCGGGGTTAGTGAAGTGCCTGCCAGTGTTGATGAACTGTGGAGGGAGATAGTGGGGGAACATAAAGAAGAGCGTCTGACCATCGACCAGCATGTGGAAAAAGTTTATAAAGAGGAGTTCTGGCGTTTTTATGCGTCACGTGCTATGCAGCTCTCACTAGCCTTGATTTGTGGCGATGCCCTCAATGCGGTAGCTGGTCTGGTTATTCCATTGCGGCAGGGCGGACCGGCGATGCCTGTTTTAGATGCTGAGAAGCCTGAAGAATTTGCCCGTCTGGGGCCAAGCTTGCTGTGTTTTTTAAGTGAGAATCATGTATTCCACACATTCTATGAGCCTGTTCCATCATTTGAGTATCTCACCGACTTCCGTATACGAGGATTGGTGAGTGTAGAAGAGGATGCGCCACGTGATCGAATTTATGTAGTCTTGCAACGTAAAATGAAGCCGACTTTGCTCGACTCTGCGACCGTCAATGTGATCAGACGGCTGCTGGCTCCTCTTTATGAGCAAGTAACCATGCAGGAGTGGGAGGAGTATCTGGGTCACGGTTTCCGTGATGTGGTTTATCCCTATATCGATTTTGGTAGCGCTGGTATGACGGATACTGTGCTGAGTAACCTCATGGAACTCATTATTCAGTTGGGAGGAAAGGCGGATGACGGTAATTGCTTATGGAAGTTTTGTTGTATGCTCTTGCCCAATGATTCTTCTTTGCCTCTCTACCAACGCAGCCTGGTTGTACGCGCGAAAAGCCTGCATTCGCCCCATGCTCTCGGCGTTATGGTTCATCCTCAAGGGAGTGTTGTGGGCCTGAGCATCAGAGCATTTCAAAGTGGCACGATAGTATTGCGTCGTAATATTATGCGGCAAGGGTCAGATGGGGCGACCATTGCTTTGTGGGAAAGCGAAAGGACAATTCGTTCTGCGGTAGCATTTCCCATCGGGGGGGAAGATGGATTGCCTATCGGGGTAGTGTATGTAGCTTCAGAGCATCCAGACGCCTTTAGTGAAGATGACCTACGTGTATTTCGCTTGATAGGGCGTATGGCGGAAGATCGGCTGCGGGTGTCTGGTGTGCAGCGGCAAATCTATAGAAAACTTTCCTCGGTCATCGCAAATCCGGTGGTCGTAGACTCATTTTTGACCATTTTTACTGATATTCTGACAGAGGGACAATTCAGGCGAGATGTTGAAGAACTTCTCCAGGACATCTTGATGCCACAATCGCGCAGTACAGACGGTGCGAGGGCGTCGATTGTGGGTTTTACTAAGGATCATATTCAAAATATGGAAGGGGTGAGCGAAGAAGCGGTATCTTTTATCAGTGTTGATGTTGACCAGCAGGGGTATTTAGCGAATGTCTATGGTGATCTTGCTGTGCGCAATCTGAATCTGGAGGTTGGCATAAAAATAAAAGATACGTTGAAGGCGCTAGCGAAAGAATATGCTGATTGCCACGTCTATCATATCTATGCTGATCGGTTCTATATCATGCTGGATGGGGTCTCGCTTGAGCGTGCCCGCAAAATAGCCGAGCAACTGAGGTTAGCATTGTCCGGGACATACAAGCTAGATGCGCTAAAAATGTATCCAGAGCAAGAGACACCTTCAGGACGTCTGCTGGAGATACCGGACATAACAGTGCGTCTCGGTGTAACCTCTTATCTCTTTACAAAGTTAGCTGAAATTCTTGCGCGTTATGCACCGATGAATGCTATTGATGAAGTGGAGGCACTGATTATCTCTGGTCTGGATACTCCCCTCAATTTAGCCAGAGATGATGGCGGGAACGCGGTGTTTTCTTGGGAGCCAACAATACGGAATTATGTTCGCTGGTCACCTGCAAAACCAGGAATCCCATGATGTATAGCATGCCTCAACTGATTTGCCCCCCCCAAATCATTAGAAGACATATACAATACCATGTGAAATTCTTCCTGGTTTCATCCATACGATCATCACAGGTCTTTATTTTTTCGTGTCATTGGCAACAATCTGTTGTTAGTGGCTGTGTGCGCGCTTAGTGCGCTTGTAATCATTAGTGCGGAATGTGTGTTTATTATGAGTGAAATAGCTGCACCAACAGTGCTGTTCGCTTTGGGAAGGCCCGGATGTGGTAAATCAACTGCTGCAAAATATATTCAGCAACAATGGAGATATGTCCAAAATGGACAATCATATGAAGCAAAAGAGGAAGAGGTAGAGAAAGATGCATACCGCATCAAAGATTATACGATTCTTTATGAGATGTTTCAGCAAGATAGAGCTGGCGAAGATAAAACCAGGCGGCGTTTTCGTGATGCGATAGTTCATGGTGAAGTGCTGGGCTTCGACGTCATTGATTTCACCGTTCTTGATGAGGCTCTGGAAAAAACTGTGCAGGCAGTCGTTTCGTGTATGAAGGACGCTCTTCTGTCTTCGCGAAAAAAGATAATAATTGTAGAGTTTGCTCGTAATGATTATAAAGATGTGTTTGAGAAGCTGTCTACATATCTTGATTCGTACCTTGATGGCCGGTTTGAGCCATGTAGTGGGCGAGATTTGTTGAGCCGCTCCTTCTTTCTGTTTGTTGAGGCACCTCTACCTGTCTGTAGCCAGCGCATTCATGAGCGCGTCAAGTCACCTGTGAGAGAGGATAACCATTTTGTTTCGGATGACATTTTACGCAGCTATTACGAAGTGGATGGTAGGGAGTATATCCAGAATGGATTGGGAAGGGACTACGAGGTCGATCCTGCGCATATAAGAGTTATTGATAATGATGGTTCTCAAGGGGAGTTTTTGAAGCAAATCGAAGCTTTTTTGCATGAGACTTTACTGGGTAAAGTTCCCGCTGTCTAGTCGAAGCTGTTAGAACAGAGCAGAGGATGCTGCTCTGTTCTTTTGCTCCTGAGGAGTTTCGACGATACCTACAAATTATATGGGCACATATGATACATTACAATGAGAGCAAGGTATCTTTGGGTAGGTAGTCGGAAGAACACTAGTGAGAGGAAGGGTGATTTTCATAGCTATCCCGTTTGAACAACTAACCCCTATTCATCCCAATCGTCGGATCACATTGGAACATGGCGCGGAACCTGTTGCGCCGCGCCTGATTGATCTCTTTGTGCCGCTGGGTTTCGGGCAGCGCGCATTAGTTGTCGCGCCACCAAAGGCGGGCAAAACCACGATTTTGCGTCAGATTGCCGCCGCTATCTTGCAGAATCATCCACAGGCGCTGCTGTTTCTGTGTTTGGTGGATGAGCGCCCGGAGGAGGTGACGGAGTGGCGAATGGAAGTGCAGGGGCCGAACGTCAAGCTCTATGCCTCCAGCTTCGATCAGCAAATCTCCCGGCATGGGCGCGTTGTGGAACAGGCGCTTAATGATGCGAAGCGCGAGGTCGCGCACGGACGCGACGTGGTGATTTTGCTCGACTCGCTCACCCGTCTGGCGCGCGCGCATAACCTCAGCACCGAGATGTGGCGTGGCCCGCGTCAGCGCCAGGGCGGCTATGGCAATCGCACGCTCTCTGGCGGCATCGACGCTCAGGCGCTGGAGATTGGACGGCGCGTCTTTGGCGCGGCCCGCGCGCTGGAAGAGGGCAGCAGCCTGACAATTGTTGCCAGTTGCCTGGTCGAAACCGGTAGCCGCCTTGATGAAGTAGTCTATGAGGAGTTTAAAGGCACGGGGAACCTGGAGATTCGCCTCTCTCGTGAACTGGCTGACCGTCGCCTCTTTCCAGCCATTGATGTGATGACCTCCAGCACGCGCCAGGAGGAGCGCCTGCTTTCCTCAGATGAACTACGTGCCATGTCGGTGCTACGCCGCCGCCTTGCTGATCTGCCTCGCCTTGATGGCACGCAACAACTCTTGCAACTCTTTGAAAAAACCTCTTCTAATGCTCGCCTGATCGAGGCCGTTTTGAGACAGAGTTAGTGTAAAGAAACCTGCCTGTTCAACCGCAACAGCCATCACAATAGACGTAAATCTTTCGGACCTTATGCTTGTTTAACTCCGATAACAATGTCACGCCGCTTGATAACGCGATCAACGATATGCGCAAGTTGCGTGTAAGGTGGCTCGTTGCGTACTGTCAACGTGGTGCGTTTCTCAATGAAGGCAATCATTTCATCTCGCGTGATGCGTGTGGCGTTCCAGGCCAGTGCCAGCGTACCCCCTGGCAACAGCAGGCGTTCCCACACAGGGAGCGCATCGGTGAGCAGGTGGGAGAGTTCGCCGAAATGCTGAATGCCGTATGGCAGGTCGCCCACGACAGCGTGCATGCGCGAGCCGCCCGGCACATCGCGGAGATGCTGGTCGGCCTGGGCACTATCGCCATGCACCAGCACCAGCAGGCGTGTATTACCCTTACGCCCGACCTCGAACTGCACGCGGCGTCCCGCGCGCCGTCCTCGTTCATCGACCTCTTTATATGGCACCGACTCGCTGTTGAAATATTGCTTGATAAACACCTCAGTTGTCTCAATATCGTGACGCTCAAGCTCGATGCCGAAGGCGTCATAGCCGCAGGCCAGCGCGAGAAAGAGCGTTGTGCCGCCGCCCGCTAGTGGATCAAGAATACGCAGGCGTTCCGTGTACTGATAGCGATAGGCACCCGCGAACAGGGCCAGGTTGAGCAGCACGCGCGTAAAGGTCTCATTGGTTTTGCCTTTATAACGTCGTGCCTCGCTCATCTCTAATGGCACAAAAGGCATGAAATCTGGTTCGATGGGGCGCAGGAGCGGCCCTGCGACCGCGCCGATGCGCTCGAAATACTGATATGCTTCGCCGGTGGCACCCAGGCGTCCCAGCAATTTTCTGGCCGAGGTTGAAGTGAGTACCTCATCATCCATTGTTGCTAGCAGGTAGCTCTGGCCTGCCAGCTTGATGGGCGTCAACTGTTGAATGAACGCGCCCAGCGGGCTGGCGAGCAATTCGGGGGCTGCCAGCGTTTCGGTCATATTAGCATATTGCGTGTTACGCTGTGGAGTGATTCTAAATACACTGCTCATGACTGAAATTATATCGCAAAAGGGTAGCGAGCAGAGCAAGGCGACGGCAAGGATATGCCTCTACAATGATTGATGGGCATAGCGTATCGTATTATTATTAGGAGTGTAGCCCTGTCGTCGTCCTGCTCTGCTCCTGCATCTTTGTCTCTCCCTTTGCGTCCTCTCTCTTTGCGTACTACAATAGCATACGGTACGAAGCGAGATAGCAGTCACAACCTGGGGGTGTTTTTTATGCATATTGTAACTGTCGCGGAGATGCGCGAATTAGAAGCGAGAGCAGAGCAGGAGTATGGCTTGACCTCGCATATCCTCATGCAGAACGCAGGCAAAAGTGCGGCTGACATCTTCCTGGCGCATCTGCCGCCACAACAGCAGATACAACGGCTTCACCTTCTCTTTCTGATTGGCCCCGGCAATAATGGTGGCGATGGCCTGGTGGTTGCGCGTCACCTGGCTGAAGCTGGAGCATCCATTTCGCTCTATCGCTGGAAAGAGCGACAGTTGAGCGTGCAAGGGCGGGTTATTGTTGAGTCTGAGACGACCAGCGTGCTAGAAGAGGAGATCCGGCGAGCCGATTATATTATTGACGCGGTGCTGGGCACAGGTACTTCGCGCCCATTGAACGAGGACTTACGCGGACTGCTGGGGCGTGTCAATCGGGAGCGCGCGGCACGCGATAGCTTGCGTGTGGTGGCGATTGATTTGCCCACCGGCCTGAATGCCGATACCGGCGAGGTTGACCCTGGCATCGTGCGTGCCGATATGACGATTACGCTGGCCTGTCCCAAGCAAGGCTTTTTCTTCTTCCCAGGCCGCGACTACCTGGGTGAACTCTTTGTTGGCTCGATTGGTCTGCCGCCAGAGATGGAGAGTGGCCTGACGAAAGAGATGTTAGACGCGCCACTGGTTAGCGGGTTACTGCCCCACCGCCCATTAGAGAGCAACAAGGGGACGTTCGGGAAGGTGATGCTCTTCTGTGGTTCGCCGCCCTATCCTGGTTCGGCCTTCCTGGCCGGTAGCGCCGCCGGGCGGGTTGGCGCGGGACTGGTGACACTGGCCGTCCAGGAGCAGATGTTGCCCATCTATGCCAGTGCCTACCACGAAGCCACTTTCGTGTTGCTGCCGCCGGAAAGCAGTTCTGGTTTTGAGCGTGCAAAGGCTCTGCTTGACCATCTGCACGGCTACCGCTCACTGCTGATGGGGCCGGGTCTGGGCCAGTCGTCCAGCACGCGCGAGATGATCTTGCAGGTACTGGAAGAGTTACGGGCCATGCCTGAAAAGGAACGGCCCGCGCTGGTCGTTGACGCCGACGGCCTGAACAATCTCTCGGCCCTGGAACGCTGGTGGACGTTGCTGCCACCGGGGACGGTCATTACGCCGCATCCGGGCGAGATGGGACGCCTGTGTGGTGGCATCAAGGTGTCCGGCGGCAGCATCGAACGGTTGGCCCTGGCGCGTGAGAAGGCGCGTGCATGGCAGGTGACACTGGTTCTCAAGGGGGCCTGTACCATTATTGCCGGGCCGGATGAGCATATGCGCTTCAACTGGCAGGCCAATCCGGCGCTGGCGGCGGCAGGCACTGGCGATGTGCTGGCCGGTATGGTAGCGGGTTTCCTGGCGCAGGGGCTTTCACCTTTCGATGCCGCCAGTGCCGCCGTTTACCTGCATACAGCCGCCGCCGGTATCGTCAGCAGTGATCTCGGCCCCGCCGGTATGTTGGCTTCCGATCTGCTACCCAATATACCAAAAGCGATGCAACAATGTCGTGTGAACAAATAAAAAAAGATATGGCCCCACTCGCGGGGTCATATCTTTTCAGCTATCTCTTTTTATTCTGCTGAAGCAAAAAAGTCGCTAACGGCGATGGCTTTTATAGTTGGAATGATGCGTGAGCGCATTTTTTCACCCTCTTTGCATAAACCGAGCAAGGCATACGTTCTTCCTTCCAGCACGCGCACTTCTACAGTGTGTGTTGCCGGATCAACAAGCCAGTATTCCGGCACACCCGCCTGGGCATAGGCGTCATATTTCTCACGCCGGTCGTAGGTGGCTGTTGCCGGTGAGGCTACTTCAATCACCAGATCAGGTGCGCCAATCACACCACTTTCGGTAAGCCTGTCCAGGTGAGCATTGAGTACAACCAGTACATCAGGTTGCACAACGGTGTTTTCGCGCAGTCGTACATCGAAAGGGCCAGTGTAGACCTCTCCCAGTTTCTGTTGGTCGATTAAAGCTTCCAGGCGGGTGGCGATTTTCAAGACGGTGCGTTGATGCCAGCGATTGGGCGCGGGGGCCATATACAACACTCCATTCACGATTTCGTAGTGCTGCCCGTCGTCTGGCAATGTGGCGTATTGCTCATAGTTCCACTGGCCCTGGGCTGGCCCTGGAATATGGTCGGCTGGTATAGTAATATCGATGTGTTCGGGAATCATAACCATTGTTTTCTGCTTTCTCAACAGGAAGACGACGCGCTTTCTTGCCCTCATCATAACACAAAACGGATACCCGCAAGTTATCCCTACATATATTTTTACACATCGGGAAATAACCTTTTGAGGCTTTTTCACTACTACTCTTATAGAAAGAATAATTGCTCAGGACTAAGATGGCGGAACAGAGAACGGATAGCGAACTGGTCATACGGGTGCGCGCGGGTGATAAAGAGGCTTTCGGCGTTCTGATTGAGCGGCACCTGCCGATGGTGCGACGCTTGATCGCGGAGATGATAGCACTGCCAGAGGCCAGACCTGACCTGGCACAAGAGAGTATGCTGCAAGCGTATCTCTCGCTTAAGCATCTGAAAGATGCGACGCGTTTTAGACAGTGGCTCTACGGCATTACGCTGAATGTGTGCCGCAGTTACATCCGTGCGCGCAAAAGCGATGACCTTTCGCTAGAGGCTATCACGGGTGGCATGCAGAAAGACCTTGCTGCCTTTCTCGACACCTTTCATTCGGTAGACCCGCAATATGTCGTCGAGGCACGAGAATTGCATCAGGTCATCTTGCAGGCTGTGCAAAGCCTCTCGCCCAAAGATAGAGTTGCTACCCTGTTGTTCTATTATGACCAGTTGAGTTTGCAAGAGATTGCTGCTGTGCTGGGTATCTCGGTGGGAGCGGTCAAGGGACGCCTGTTCCGCGCCAGGGAGCAATTGAAGGAACGCTTAGCGCGGGTCTATGAGCAGTATACGCCAGGAACACCGACAACGGAGAGAGCAGAAAGGAAAAGCCCTATGCAGAAAATGGTGATTGACTCGGTACGCACCAACGTTGCGGCGGCGTCGCACGTGGTAGTCTTACGGGCCGAAGCTGGTAAGGCGCTGTTGATGATCTGGATTGGTGTCATGGAGGCCAACGTCATCGCGCAGGCGCTTGAGGGAGGCACGCCGCCGCGTCCGATGACTGCGCACCTGCTGGTCAATTTGCTCCAGGCGAGCGGGATGCAACTGGAGGAGGTGCGTATTGAGTCCCTTAAGGAAGAGATTTTCTATGCAGTCGTGAAGATACGCAATGGTGATGCTGTCTATGAGTTGGATGCTCGTCCCAGCGATGCCCTTTCACTGGCCGTACTGCTGCATTGTCCCATCTACGCCGCCAATGAAGTGATTGCGAAGTGTGGCATTGAACTCAAGGAAGGTGAGTCGATAGAGGAGTGGGCGAATGGCTTGGGTACGGTGCTGGTCGGAAAGACGCTTTCAACCAGCGAGTTTGCTGAGTTGATGCGTCAATTCAGAGAGACTACACCTGAGCAGCGTGAAGCGATAAAGGAGAGATTGCGTACAATTTTCTATGCCAGTGCAGAGCAGAGAAGCGACCCAACTCCATAGGGACATGAGAATGTCGTTGAAAAATGCAAGTGCGCTTGCATTTTTCAACGACATTCTCATGTCCCTACCAATTAACCTTTCAGACCAGTGCCGACGAAGCCCTGCACAATCTGGCGCTGGAAGAAGATGAAGATAATCAGGAGCGGTAGACCGCCCAGGATGGCGGTGGCCATAATCTGGGCATAGCGGATGCCATACGAGGTCTGCACGGTCGCCAGCCCGACCGGAACCGTCATCATATTTGTGCCGGTGATGACCAGGAAGGGCCAGATGAAGTTGTTCCATGACCAGACGAAGGTGAAGATTGCTACGGCGGCAATGGCTGGTTTTGCCAGTGGCATCCAGATTTGCCAGTAGATGCGGAGGCGACTGGCCCCATCCATCACGGCGGCATCCTCCAGTTCTTGCGGGATGCCATCAAAGTACTGCTTGAAGATGAACATCGCAACCGGTGAGGCAAGCTGCGGCAGAATAATGCCCCAGTAGGTATTGACCATACCCAGACTCTGCATCATGGTGAAGAGCGGCACGATCAGTATTTGTCCTGGTACCATGATTCCGGCCAAGATGAGCCAGAAGAAGAAGCCTTTACTGCGAAAAGGGATGCGTGAGAACGCAAAGCCGGCCAGGCTGGCGAACAGCACCGTCAGAATGGTGATGACCGCCGAGGTGAGGAGGCTGTTGAAGTACCAGCGCGGCAGGTCGCTGCTGCTCAGCGTTTCGATGAAGGCGTTCAAGGTAAAGCCGGATGGGGCGAACCAACTGATCGGTACCAGTGTCGTTTCACTCTCGTGCTTGAGAGCGGTATCTAAGGCCCATAGCAGAGGGATCACCCAGAGAATAGCCAGCACGGCGAGAATAATATAGGTTGCGGCTGAGCCGACGAGTCTGTTTGGATGGGGACGGTGCTGGGCGGTTGTTGCACTGGTAGCGCTGGTGATGCTTTGTGTTGCCATTAGTCGTTTCTCCCTTGACGTGAAAGTATCCAGAACTGGCCCACTGAGATAACCAGGATGACGATAAAGACAAGGTAAGACATGGCGGAGGCATAGCCCACACGGAAATCGGTAAAGCCGGTATCGTAAATGTATTCGACGACTGAACGTGTGGTAAAGTTTGGTCCGCCGCCGGTGAGTAGATACATCTGACCGAAGACTTGTAGCGAGGCGATGACCTGCAAAATGATGATGAGGATGGTACTCCTCTGGAGCAAGGGGATGGTGATATGCCATACCTTCGCCCACGCGCCCGCTCCATCAAGAGAGGCGGCCTCGTACATTTCGTGTGGTATTTGTTGCAGACCGGCCAGGTAGAGAACAAAGTCAAAGCCTAGCGTCCACCAGACGGTGGCAATCACGATGGAGAGCATGGCGACGTGGGTATCAGTCAGCCAGTTGACGGAGGGAAGGCCCAGTTGGGCAAAGGTGCCGTCGAGCAAGCCGAAACCCGGCTCGTAGAGCCAGCTCCAGATCAGTGCCATTACCGAGACCGGCAGGATGTAGGGCGCGAAAAAGGCTATGCGGAACAGCCAGCGCACGTGCCGGACGCGATTGACCAGGATGGCCAGGAAAAGTGATAAGATGACCAGGATGGGCGTACTCATCACGGTGAATATCAATGTGTTCCCCAAGGCTCCCCAGAAATTCGGGTCACTCAGAGCTTCCTGGTAGTTCGCCAGACCGAGAAAGTTTCCGCTCCCACTGCCCACGAGGCTCCAGTTGAAGAAGCTCATGCGTAGACCGAGAACAATCGGCCAGAGCAGGAATAGCACGTAGACGATCAGAAGAGGCAGCACGAAGCCGACGCCGACCGCCTCGTTGCGCCAGCGCGGGGAAAATCTGGAGGGCCGCTGAGTGGAGACTTCCTCAGCACGGCTACCTCTCTGCACTATGGACTGTTGGATTGAAGTATCTGACATAGCAAGCCCCTTTCATTGATCTCACTGATCCGTCATAGCGGATATTTCCTCTCACTCAATGGGTCTGGGCAACGGAATCGGCATATTCAGAAAGTTCTGGATCGACTTTTTGAACTGCGCCAGGGATTGTGTGGGTGTCATACCACCAGATAGCACCTGCTGGAATGCCGCGCCCGCCTGATTCTCCAGGTCGGAACCGGAGCCACTAAACCAAGCATAGGGGTCGAGAACCGCTTCCTGTGCATCAATGGCATAGTTCGATTGCGGCTTCAAGGCTTTATAGGCCGCGCTAGTCGCTACAGGGAGATAGGCCGGGATGTGACCGCCTTTGGCCCAGACAAGGCTGTCTTTGAGCAGGAAGCTGATGAACTGGTAGGCCAGTGGGTTGGAGGCCTGACTGGGATCGGATGAGTGAGGTATCACGAACGAGTGTGAGTCGGCCTGCGTTTTGAGGTTGCCGAACACGTTAGGGAACGGCACCATACTGAAAGGAATCACCCCTTCAAAAGTCGTCACTTCCCATTCGCCCTGCCAGAAGAAACCGGCCTTGCCGCTGGCAAAGGCTGCCACCGCGCCGCCGTAGTCGATAGTGGGTGAGGCGACTTTATAGGTCTGGGTGAGGTCGCGCATGAAAGACAGTACTTGCTGCGCGTGGGCCTCGTTGACCACAAAGCTTTTGCCGTCAGGTGAGAGGATATCGCCGCCCAACTGGTTATACATGGCGTAGAACATGCGCCAGGGCGTGACATCCTGCGTATCAACCGCCAGCCCCAGATAGCCTGTCACTTTTTGGGTGCGCTGAAATGCGTCGATGAGGGCCGCCGTTCCCTGCAACGGCTTCAGGTTGCCGCTGGCATCGAGCAGGCCCGCTTTCTTACAAATGTCCGTGTTGTAGTACATCACGAAAGGATGGGTGTCGAGAGGAATGGCATAGACGGTGCCATTGTAGATCGCTCGCTGCCAGACGGCAGGCAGAAAGTCGTTTTCGGTGACGCCATTTTGCGCAAGCAGATTAAGGTCGATTGGTTCAAGCAGGCCGCCGTCGGCATAGGTGGGCATGCGTGACATGTGCATGATGGCTACGTTGGGCGGGCTATCGCCGAGCGCTGCCATTGCTAGCTTGGTGTAGTAGGGTGCGCCCCACGCCAGCGTGGTGGCGCGCAGATCGACATTCGGGTTGGCCTTCTGGAAATCGTTCTGCATCGTAATCATGCGTACCCCATCGCCGCCACCAAACAGATTCCAGTACACCAGGGTTTGTGGGCCGCTGCCAAAAGGTGTGACGCCACATGCCGCGAGACTGCCCGCCAGCAGCCCCCCCACACCGCTCATAGCCGCATACTTGAGAAATTGCCGACGACCGATCATACTCATGTATATATCGGCCAACTCGTGCTGAGACATCGCTCAATCCTCCTTTGGATAGGGCATCTCATAAGGTTAACAACGAGGACGCACTACTCACGAACATACAGATGCAGCAATGTCAGGGAATGCGCAGGAAATGTATAGCTTATTGTGCCATCTGAAAAGGTATGGCGTGACTCGCGCACCGTCACAGCCTGTGGCTCTTCAAACGAGTTGACGGCGTTGGGGTGAGACCCGTTCACTTCATAGATGGTGGCTTCGGGTTGAAGGGCGATTTCGGAGAAGTAGAATGTCGTGGAAAGTGCCCGTTCGCGTTCCCGATTGATGACAGCCACAGTTATTTCACGACCATCGGCATCGGTCGTGGCACTGACATCCAGAGCTTTGAAAGGCCCCAGATCGGCTACCGTGTGCGGCCACGGCGATTGCTCGTCTTTAGCCGTGAATGGTAATTGTTCACAATCAACGTGTACATCCAGGGCGATACCATGCATGTGAGAACTATAGAGCTGGATGGGGTGATAGATACTTTGCAGGAATAGCCCCTCTTTGCTCGTAAAGATGGGCGCAATGACGTTGACAAGTTGCGCGTAGTTGGCGATTTTGACCGTGTTGCAATGACGAATGAAGCTGTTGAGATAGGTGGCAACCGCCAGCGCGTCGGCCAGGGTATAGCGCTCTTCCAGGCCGCTTTCGGCCCCGCGTTGGCGGAACCAGACATTCCATTCATCATAAGCGACATAAATAGGATGCTCGATCTTCTGTGTGTAGCGTACATTATCGATGAACGTCTGGCAACTGCGCAAGGCACGTTCGGCCTGATGCGGAGCCAGAACATTGCTATAGTAATCGTTGCTACCGGTGTAGAGGTGGATGCTGTGATAGTCGATGTAAGGGGCCAATCCTTCCAGCACAACGCGATCCCAGTCCGTCCAGCCGGTATTGCCGCAGCTTACCAGTTGAATAGTGGGATCAACCCACTTCATAACCTTCGCAAACTCACGTGCCTTCTTGACATAATCCTCGGCACTCAATGCGCCGATTTGCCAGCGACCGTACATTTCATTGCCCAGACCCCAATATTTGACATGGTACGGTTCCTCGTGGCCGTGTTGTCGTCGCAGGTTAGCCCAGTAAGTGTTGCCCGTGCCGTTGCAGTATTCCACCCAGGCCATCGCCTCGTCCATTGTGCCTGTGCCCATATTGACGCAAATATACGGCTCCGTGCCAATTATGCGACAGTATGCAATGAACTCGTCGGTGCCGAAGTGGTTTGACTCTTCACTGTGCCAGGCCAGTTCCATCCGGCGGGGACGCTGCTCAATAGGGCCGATACCATCAACCCAGTGATAGCCGCTCACGAAATTTCCCCCCGGCCAGCGCAGCAGGGGTGGATTCAAGGGACGAATGGCCTCGATGACATCGCGCCGGAAGCCATGTTCATCGCTCAGCGGTGAACCTTCTTCATAGATGCCGCCATAGATGCAGCGACCGAGATGCTCGATAAACGTGCTGTAGATGCGACGATCTACGCTCCCAATTTTCCGGTCAAGGTCGATCTTGATCTTCGCCACGAGAAAGCTCTCTTCCCTTCATGCTTGTGTACGTCTTGCGTTCAACGCGGTGCGGTTGCATTATCGCCGCTTGACATACGGTTGACAAGATAAACGGGTAACAGAATACGTTCCGGCTCGGTTACTCGTCCGCTCACGATATCGAGTAGCAGGCGCATGGCTGTCTCACCTGTTTCATAGTAGGGTAGGTGAACAGTGGTGAGTGGGGGAATAGTATGCGCGGCCAGTGGAATATCGTCACAGCCTACCACCGCGCAATCCTGTGGCACGCGCACTCCCTGCTCGTGTAAGGCGCTTAGTGTTCCAATCGCCATCATATCATTTTGCACGAAAAGAGCCGTCAGATCAGGTACGCGCTTCAGTAAGCGCATTGTTGCCGCGTAGCCGCCCTCAACCTCCCAATCGCTCTCTTCCACCAGGGCCGGATCATACGGGATGTCGGCTTCGGCCAGCGCGCGTTGATAGCCGCGCAAGCGACTTTGCGTGGCTCGTCGCCAGGAGGGGCCTGTAATCATCCCGATACGCCGATGACCCAGAGTCAGCAGGTGTTGCGTTGCTAGCAAGCCGACAGTGGTGTTGCTTGAACCAACGGTCACGAAGTTGCCTCCAGGAACGTGGAAGGTACTTACCACCGGTAATGGCCCCCGTAACAAGGTAGCAATGTGAGGGTTTTGTTCACACTGAGACGCGGCAAGCAAAATACCATCAACACGTCTTTCCAGTAGCAGATGGATATAACGTTCAATATCAGAACCATCTTGCGCGATGCTGCCCACGATAGCGCACTGTCCCTGCCGACGCGCCTCGCGCTCAGCCGCGACAACCAGTTGAGCCAGCACATAGTCACTAAAATCACTGGCAACGATGCCGATAGTGCCGGTGTGCTTACGCACCAGGCTCTGTGCGACCGCGTTGGGTACATAGCCAAGCTGCTCTGCAATCTGCAAAATCTCCGCGCGCGTCTCCGGCGAGACGGAGCCTTTGCCTTTGAGAACTTTGCTGACCGTTTGGAAGCTGACTCCCGCGCGGGCGGCGATATCTTTCAGCGAAACATTGTTCATCTGCCTGCTCTCACTTAGGCGAACGTTCGTCTAAAGTATAACATGACCGTACAGGTTTGTCAAGAATGGTAATTGTTTGCGTGGTGCGTGACACACAGGGCGACCACCAGGGTCGCCCTGTTCACTGTCTCGCGTTCATCTTGCACGCTCTATTGCTGAATTCTTAGCGAAGCGAGCCGGTTTTTCTCTCAGTTTCGGCCACAGCCTGGTTATTGATATCAACCGATTGAAGCTGCTGGCCCTCAATATCATAGATGTAGCGTTTGCCGCGCAGGAGTGATGCCCCGGCGGCAATCAGGCATAGCACCACAGACAGGTAGAAGACGGCATGTAGTCCAACCATGAACGGTGATGAGATTAAATGGGGGAAGAAGCTCTTGCCCACCAGAATTGCCTGCTTTGCCGATGGCAAACTGTTCAAAACCGGCGTGGGCAAGAGCGTTTTCATCGGGTTATAGCCCAGAAAGGCCGCAAACAGCGCCGCCGTTGGGGGCAAGCTCCCAATCTGATGTGCTACATTCGCAGGTACGCCCATCACAATCAAACCGTGCGACAGCGCCGGTGGCAGAGCGACCGCTAGCCCGACCGTAATGATGCTGAAGAAAACACCGATACTCAGCACAGAAGCTGCATTCTGGAAGGTCGCGCGCATGCCAGAGGAAACGCCGCGCTGCTCCGGTGGCACACTGTTCATAATGGCCGTCGTGTTCGGTGCAGCAAACATGCCCTGGCCCACGCCCAGGAGCAACAGCAATAGCGCAAACCACACATAGTTGAAGTTGGCAGGCAAGAAGGTCAACAGGAAGAAACCAACGGCTTGAATTACCATGCCTAAGGTCGAGAAAGTACGTGCGCCAAAGCGATCCGAGAGCCAGCCACTGACTGGCCCCATCACGATAAAACCGACCAGCAGTGGCAACATGTAAATGCCCGCCCACAGTGGCGTCTCTTCATAACTGTAGCCATGAAGAGGAAGCCAGATACCTTGCAACCAGATAATTAGCATAAACTGCAATCCGCCGCGTGCCGTGCTGGCGAGGAAGCCGCTAACGTTGCCCGCCGCGAACATGCGAATCTTGAACAGGCCCAGATTGAACATCGGGTCGCTGACATGTAGCTCAATCCATACAAACACGACCAGCAGCAACACCCCGACAATGAGGCTGATAATCACAAACGGATTACCCCAGCCCATTGTTGAGCCGCCATACGGTTCGATACCATAGGTCACACCGATCAGCAGGATGGTCAAACCGAGCGCGAAAGTAATGTTGCCCGCCCAGTCAATTTTCTGATGCTCGCGTATCTTCGCCGTCTCACGCAATTTCAGGTATGCCCAGACTGTTCCGAAGAGGCCGAACGGCACGCTAACCAGGAAGACCATGCGCCAGTTGATTACCGAAAGCACACCACCTAGAATCAGGCCGATGATCGACCCCAGAATAGCCGCGATCTGGTTAATGCCCATGGCCATGCCACGTTGTGATGCCGGAAAGGCATCCGTGAGGATGGCCGTGCTATTGGCAAACAGGAAACCGCCGCCAACACCTTGCACCAGGCGGAAGATGATGAGTTCCAGAGCTGCTGTATTGCCCCTACCAGGTGTGATAAACAGCAGAATACTTCCAGCGGTGAATATCGCAAAGCCCAGGTTGTACAGCCGGACACGCCCAAACATATCCGAGATGCGCCCAAAAGTGACCAGCAGTGTCGCTGTCACAACCATGTAGCCTAATAGTAGCCACAGAAAGTAGTTTGTCTCCCCCGGAGCCAGGGGATTGATTCCTATCCCATTAAAGATGGCCGGTAGTGAGATCAACACAATGCTCGAATTGATCGTTGCCATCAATACGCCCAGGGTGGTATTGGAGAGGGCAATCCATTTATAATTTGGTCCCAGGTCTTCACGTCCCCGCCCTCCACGTTCTTGCCCTCGCAAGGCACTTCCATTATGTGCAGTTTGCATCTCGACCTTGTCCTGCATAGGCTCCTCCTAAACTACTGGAACTCACACAAAACACACAAAAACTTCTTTTAATGCCACAAGAACAAGTTTTCTCAAAGAAAGATAATGATGAGCGGTCTGTACCACATACAGACCGCGGAACCGTTTCCCATTACTCTCTACTGGCTTCATTAGTTCTGACTATACTATAGCAAACTTTCTCGTTTACGTCAACGTTATGCTGCAAAGGCGACAGATTGACGACCGATAAAAAAGAGGCGGGTGCCCGCCTCTTGTGCCAGTTTTTGGATGAGCAGGAAAATTAGTTAGCCTGGCACAAAGAAGAAGACAACGCAGGCCATGAGGTAGACGGCGACCAGTTGCATACCGGCCAGCCAGGAAGATTTGCCATCCAGGCTCACGAAGGTGAAGAGAATCGTGGCCAGTCCGAGCAATACCAGTTCTAGCGGTTGGAAGATCAAGTCGAGAGGTTGTGCGAAGAAGAGACTAATAAAGACTAATAGCGGTGCAACAAAGGTTGCGACCTGGATGGACGAGCCGGCAGCAATTGCCATACTGAGGTCTACGCGATCTTTATAGGCTACGATGAGTGAGCTGCCATGCTCGGCGGCGTTGCCCACGATGGGGATAATGACCAGGCCGATGAAGACGGTAGACCAGCCCAGTTGCTCTGCGGTGGGGGTGATCGTGCCAACCAGCAATTCGCTGTTCCAGGTGGTGCCGATAGTGGCGATGAATAACATGAGTAGCGCCAGCCACAAGTTAGGTTTGTTTTTTCTATCCTCTTTGTGTGTATCGATGCTACCTGTGACCGAACTCACGCGCCTTTGCTCTTCTACCTCGCCCTCCTCATCTTCGTCTTCCTCTTCATCTTTGCGGGTGAGCGGTTGTGTAGTGGCGCTCCTTTTTTGGCGTGGGTTGCGCCGTGTGGCATGGATGTGGAAGATATGTAGCGCGAGATACATGATGTAGATGAAGAACAGGATGATAGAAATGGCGATGCTGATCATCTCGATGCTGGCAGCATTGGTGATCACGTTGTTGGCAGCGAAAGGGATCAGCAAACCGGCGACCGCCATCACCATCATAGCGGAGTACTGGCCGGCATCGCGGTTATTAAAGTATTGTTCGCCCCAGCGCCAGCCGCCGAGGGCCAGGGAGCCGCCAAGTACTAAGAGCGCGTTGCTGATGATAGAGCCGGTAATCGAGGCTTTCACGACGGAGATCAGCCCCTGCTGCAAAGCGAAAATGCCGATAATCAGTTCGGGCGCATTGCCAAAGGTGGCGTTGAGCAGGCCACCGGCGATAGGCCCGACAAAGCGTTCCAGGTCTTCAGTTGCCTGCCCGATCAGCGCGGCGAGCGGAATGATACCGAGGGCCGAACAGACGAAGATGACCAGCTCAAGATGTGTACCCCCTATCAGCGAGAGAACGGGCGCGATGACGGCTAAGATCAGCAGATAATATATCCAGCGGGACATTGCATCTCCACGCTTTATATGCCGGAGAGGGACACGGCGGTCGTGTCCCTACTGAGCGGCGACGGCCTCCGATTCGGCGATGACGTTGACGGTGATCCTGGGTTCGAGGCCGGTAGCGACCTTGATTGGGACGGTATAAGTACCGAGCGCGCGAATAGGTTCGGACAATTCGATGGTGCGGCGATCAATGTTGATCTGTTCGGCATCTCGTAAGGCGTTGGCGATATCCTGGCTGGTGATGGAGCCATAGAGACGACCCTGGCTGCCAACCCTGGCCTTGAAGGTCAGCGTCACCTGGCCCAGGCGCTCGGCCTGCTGACGATTGAGTTCGTCCTGTTTCTCTTTACGGCGCTTCTCGGCGGCGATGCGCTGGTCGCGGTTGGCAAGTAAGGCAGGGGTTGCGCCAGCAGCAAGGTGGCGCGGTAACAGATAGTTACGGGCATAGCCGTTGGAAACTTCCTTCAAATCACCGGCCTTTCCCAACCCTGGAACATCTTGTAATAGAATGACTTTCATGCGTTTGGAAACTCCTTATAAAAATAGGGTGAGCTTCGTCCCCCTCTTTCTGGTCACTAGCACGGCGTTTAGTATACACCTTCTCACCTGTGAGCGCAAGTGGACAGAGCAGCCACGCCGGGGAAGTGGGTGACAGGGCTACTATGTAGGTGCGCTGCTACTATGACACAATACTATCCATGCTCGTCAATCGCACTCACCTTGCCTTCTCAGGTTAAGAAAATCACCCCCATGAGGGCATAATCTTAACCAATATCACAGTACCCTCTCCATCCAGACTTCATATGTACAGGTTATAATTTGGATAGCTGAAATATCTGGGTGCTATATTATACCGGAACGGAATAAGCTGTCCGGTGGCTCGCTAGTGTTACACACAGGGCCATGAAGATACCGATTTTATGAAGGGATTATCTAGCATGCTTGAGGTGGTAGACTCCCCACTGACTCGTTTTGTGCAAGAGGCTGAGCGGCGACGGCTGGCCCGCGAACTGCACGACGGCGTCGTGCAATCATTGACCGCGCTGGTCGCAGACCTGGAGCATTTTCGCTCTCGTCGTCTGACACAGACCGATGGTATCAGCCAGGAGATGGCGGTGAAACTTGAAACATGGCAGGCGCTGGCGCGTGAGAGTCTCAGTTCCATGCGGCAAGCGCTGGGTGCCTTGCGTCAGACGGTAAGCCGGGCACATGATCTCCCTGGCGCGCTACAGGAACTGCTCCAGGGCATGCGCGAAGCGGGTTATTGTGTCATTTGCGAGTGCGAAGAACTGCCGTCTTCCTTGCCCCCTGACTATGTGTTACATCTTTATACTATTGCGCGAGAGGCGCTAATCAACATTCGCAAACATGCTCAGGCCACAACTGTCACCTGCTTTCTCTTCGTCGATGAGGGGACATTATATCTGAGCATCGGCGATGATGGGGTGGGAATGCAGCTTCCCTCCGCTGAGGCCCAACGTGCGGGCTATCAGCAAGGATTGATCGGTATGCGCGAGCGTGTCCTGCTGCTCGGTGGCCATCTCTCGATTGAAAGTAATGCCGGTCGCGGCACACGTATCGATATAGAAGTGCCACTCGGAGAGATGAACCTCTAAAACGAACCTCCTGTGACATCCTGTCTCATCCTCGCAGGACACTACCATCTGGCGCACGCCCTGTAATTCCGTAGAGAAATGATTTATCACGTCCAATTTCGGTCGGAAGACTTCATTATGGCGTGTTATGCCCATTTATCCATGTTCAGCGCGAAAACCGTCTTCATATTGCGGCAATAGGTGAGCAGGCGACTAAAGATCGGTAACGCTTCCAGCGCGGGCGCGTGCCCAACCAGAATCAGTTTGCGTTGCGCACGTGTGAGGGCCACGTTAAGGCGGTTAGGATTGGTCAGGAAGTCGCGTAGCTCTCCTTGTGGCTCACGCACGGTGGCAAATGAAATAAGAATGACAGAGCGCTCGCCACCCTGAAAACGATCAACGGTATCAATCGTAAGGCCGTCCATTTGCTGCATGTTCACCTGCTCTGTATCTTTAAAGAGCATGTGGCGCAGCGTGGCAACCTGGGCGCGATAGGGCGCAATAATGCCAATATCTTCCGGCGGAACACCACGCGCCAGTAAGCCCTTTACAAGTTGCTTGACAGCGCGCGCCTCCGACTGGCTACTTTTATGCGTGGGTGGCAAATCTTGATTTTGCACATCAACGAAGGCCAGTGGATAGCGAGGTTGCAGCGCCTGTGTGATAACCGCATGTTCTGTGCGCAGCCAGGTACCCACTGAGGGTACCTGTAAGGCAATCGCCCGGTTGTTGTCACCATGTCGCAGCTTATCGTCGTAAAAGACCCTCGAAGCAAAATGGGCAATTCTCGCATTCATGCGATATTGTGTCCACAACGAGACACACGCGCTGACTGCTTCAGGATGATTTTTCATATAGTCATGATCGGCGCGCTTCAGTTGGGCGAAGAGTGAGTCGGCCAGACCCTCCTGGGCGGCCTCTTTGCTCAGCACGAGCGGGGGCAACTGCTGCTCATCGCCGACCAGGATGAAACGTCTGGCGAAGCGTAACGCGCCGAGCAGGGCGGGTACGGTCAACTGGCTGGCCTCGTCGATGATGGCGACATCAAAATGCAGTGGGGAATCGTTATCCTGTTGGGATGTCAGCGTGTACCTCTCAGATGACCACGTAGCAGTGGTCGAGGCTACAACTGGCGTGGAACGTAGCAACTGATAAGCGACGTTCTCGACAGCCGTCCCGTTGAGAGTGTGTGTTTTAAGCAGATTTTGCAGCAGGTGATCCTGGATGTCGTTGCTCTCATCGCTGCTGCGCTCGTGGCCCAGGCGCACAAAGTTGGTAAAGTTCTCTTTTTCCGCCAATCGTTTGAGCATATTGTCAACGGCCTGATTGGTAAAAGCGGCGAGCAGCACACGTTCGCCACGTTGTACCAGCCGTTTGACGATCTCAGCGATGACAGAGGTTTTGCCCGTTCCTGGCGGCCCTTGAATGAGCAGGTAGTCCTGCATTTGCAGTGCGCGCGTAACAGCTAGATTCTGCTCCTCGTTAAAGTCAGGGCGAGGCGATACGCTCTCTCGTGTGAAGCCTGGGCGTGCGCGTCCGGCTACTAAATCGCGCAGGTGGGCATCGACATCCAGCCAGCGCATGAGGTTTTGCTGTGTGCGGATATGCACCTGGTCGCTATCGTAGCGATCAAGCAAACACGGGTTATCAATCAGTTCGGGTGTCCAGACGGTGACGAAATCTGCGCCGATGTCGGTGATGGTGCCGGTAACGACCTCGCCGCGAATGGGATCGCCGTCGCTGAGCAGCACCTGGTCGCCCTTGCGTAGCTCGGACTGGTTATCGCAAGCGAAGCTCTGCAGCCATTCGCCGCGCCCGTTGGGTTGTGGCCCGCCGCGTGGCCGCAGATTGGCGATGGCACTGCCGCGCTGTACGCGCTCCTCAACGTTTTCATGCCACAGCAGGGCCTGTTGTCGCTCGGCCTCGCGGCCCTCGATGGTTAGCAGGCGATAATAGGTGGCGAAGAAGGCGCGATCTTCCGGGCTATCGTGTGGACGCCCTGGTGCTGGCACGCTATAGGCGGCGTCGCTGGCGGGTATGGGCGATGATGGCTGCGCATCGGTTTTGAGGTTGGGTTGTGGAAGTTGCCAGCTCAGCGCGACCGAGGCGCGTTCGCACCGGGCGAGTTGAGCGCAACGGGTGCAGCGTGCTGGCCCCGGTGGTGCGCCAGCAATGCCACTGACATGGCTCAGCACGAGCAGGTTACGCACGGCGCAGACGCGGTGTAGTTCGCGCATGGTGAAGGGGATGCCGTAAGCCTGTGCCGCGCCAGGCGTACCGCTATAGACCAGTGTGGCCTGTGCCTTTTTCATCTTTGAGGTGCGTCGTACCGCCAGTTGCGCATGATAGCCATAGACCTGCCAGCGATGATCAACTTTAGGCAGATCGCCCTTCGCGCCACCGGTCTTGAGTTCCAGCAAACGTTGTCGTCCGCTCTGCTGCCAGAAGAGGTCGAGGCGACCGCGCAGGCCGATTTCAGGAGCCAGCAGAAAGGTTTCAGCACGTACATGGTTGTTGCTTGTCATACCGGTTCCGTTGGTGCCATTGTATCCGTCTCTATCGTCGCTATTGGGTATATCCCACAGGCTGGCGCGTTCGCGCTGATACCAGGAAGCCAGACTCTCCAGGTGTGGCAGCACTTCATCGTGTAGCGTGGCGGCCTGGAGATGCGCCAGCGCCACGTCGGTGGTGCTGTTTGCCAGCTCGTTGATCAGATTTTTGACCATGAAAGCGAGCGGCGACTCATCGGCCCTCTGCGTGCCGGTCTGCATTAGCGCGCCGCGATCATGGTACTTGAGTAGTTCTTTGAAGCAGTGATGCACCAGGTTTCCGCGTATGGTGGCGGCAGATGGCGGCGAGGCGACTAAGCGGTTCAGCAGGTATTGCCGCGTACAGTAGCTGGCCTGTGAAAGATCCGTGATATTGAGCAGGCTATCCGGTTCCAGGATTGGAACGGTATAGGGGCCGCCGCTATAGTGAAAGAGCAGTTCATCGTTATAGTTCTCAATACTGGTAGGGTTGGCGAGATGGTAGACGCGCATTGTTAGCTTTAGCTCAAGCAGTTGTTGCTTGCCCCGCACTACTAATTCCTTCACGAAATCGCGGTAGTAATCTGTCATGATGATCTCCGCCAGGCCATGTGCGCTTCTGAGCATGATATGGGGGAGCCACTTGCCGTTGATATTGCGCTCATAGGCTGAAATAAGTTGTCCTTCAAGCACTGGTATATCACAGCGTTGCGAGCGAAGATTGGCATAGGCGCAAATAAAACATGCAGCTTCTTCCTGCTGATCTGGGGTATGTGCGTCGGGCGCATTGGCGGCGGTGGCTGACTCGTTCATGATGGCTCCCCCTTATAGGCAAATTCGTAGCTTGATTGTAGGGTATGGATAGGGGTGTGTCAAGCCAGGCAAGGTGTTAGTGCTTCAGGGTGTTGGAGACATCTGATTATATTGAGTGAAAGGAATAGGAAGACTGCGTAAGGCGAGTCATTATCTTATATCAAATCTTATACCAGGAAAAATGTGTAACTATTACTTATAGGCTATTGCGTTTTTTTTTTTTTTATAGGGTATAATGCCAATGTAAAGATAGAGCGTAATTCTAAAAAATGGTGCCCTTTGGAGTCCCTCTCATCTCTTAGTAGGGGTACCCTTAAGCCTGATCGATACTCGGAAAGGAGGCAGTTCACTAAATGAATTATCTCAACACACAAATCATAAATCAGGGTAGTGTGTTGAGGAACAGGAAGAAAATAGTATGGTGAGACGTGGCGCTCTCAGCAAGATTGGACCCTTTATGAGAGCGTCACTGGTGGAAATTCCACGTGCTGACATGATAGCACATGGAAGATGGTCTGTATAGGGCAGTGAGCCTGATACAGAAGGTCGCTCCTGATCGTTGTTGGACTGGCATCGTGAGTGAGGGATGCCTGAAAGGAAGAGA